>Ga0114957_1000398_pt1 | contig 56832 bp, 93 predicted proteins | sample BantaG_FD_87175 | JGI IMG/M metagenome (GOLD analysis project Ga0114957, IMG submission 87175) | Marine algal microbial communities from Bantry Bay, Ireland - BantryBay_4 metaG | ecosystem: Host-associated > Algae > Red algae > Unclassified | place: Bantry Bay, Ireland | collected 2014-11-21 | reverse complement strand
GAAGGTCTAGCCTAGTTTTCGGTAATCCTTTATCGACTAGATCAAACAATAATGGTAACTAATGTATATGGAAAGATTTTTAAAGGTTAACGGGCATGTGGTACCGGTGGAAATTGGAAGCCTCACAGAGACCTTCGAATACATCGGAAGCTATACCAGGTCTGTTGGCGGGATAATGTTCGACGGTGTTCGGAACCGAAGAAAGGTTTACAACCTTAAAACATCATTAATGAGAGAAAACATAGCCGAGCAACTGAGAAAGATATGTGAAGGCCAGTATCATCATATAGACTTCTCGAACGGCAACGAGGGATCTACCGGTATAAGGCCGTCTTCTTACCTTATGTCGTCATGTGTTGTGGACCCTGACGCATCGACCCCGTACAATACGAACGGATCAACCGTCGTCGGCGGCAATGTTGCATATGATATTCAATCAGACGACTGGACAGTATTTGGAAACCTTGGCGGTAAACCGTTCTTTCTTGATAACGACAACACAACCGCGACCGGAGTAATAGCTACTCACTCGGCTGGAGAGGTTAACCTGAATTTCACGGTACTTGATGATCTCTGCAACCTTGTTATCTTCCCTTATAGGTTAGATGATGTTTTTTTTGCAGAGTATAGTTATGACAAAAACCGGTACGGCCCCGCCCCCCTGGTTGCGGTAACAGGTAGGCTATTCGATGGCGAAGCAAAGAACTGCCACATATCCGTTGATGAAATATCCGAGTCAGAGAAAACCGGATTCGTAACAATGTCTTTAACGATCAGAGGGGGCGATGATGTCATCGATCAAGGTTAACGGGTGGACAGTGCCGGCAAAGGATGCCTCCCTTAAAGTTGTATATGCCCCCACTTCGTCGCGGGGCCTGTCGATAGATGGGACACAAAAAAAAGAATCATCACAGATAAAACGAAGATGGTCACTCGCCATATCACATATAAAAAAAGAAGACGCAGATACGATCAGTAACCTTTTCTCTGGGCTTAATGATGGATGGGACTTCGACGGAGCCATCTATTCGGACGGCGGCATCATGCCAGAACTAGGATCAACTTATAACACCGCAGGTCTCGGCATAACTACGCCATTCGGTACCGGTTATCTTGTGACAACCTCCACTACTTTTGACGTCGGATTTAAAGACCAATGGTCAATAAATTTCGCAAGATACAGATCGGGCAATGTCGGTGACGATTCTAGCTGGGATCACTATTGCGTGACGGACAGAGACTGGCACTTCGTGAACGGAATTAGGGTGGATGGGGTGGCCCCTTACATAAACAAGGTTGGTACCGGTTTCAACGTGGCAGGATCGGTTCTCGCGAATATGCAGATACACTATTTCACCCTTTGCGATAATTACATAACAAGCAATCACGCCGCCAGGCTTTTTTCTGATTACTATCAACCCGGAACGGGCGTAATAGTTTCTGGCGGGAAGCTGAACGGAAAGGTAGAGTGCTCCTCTGGGGTGGTAAATATTACGCACGACGGCATGGGGCCGAACGGCGATCTGGTGAGCCTTAGTGTTGAATTTTCGGAGATTTAAATGAGAAGATATTACGAGAATGATAGAGGCGTACACCCAAAAATACATTACAAATCTGTATCGAATAGGCACTTTCACCTCGATACGGACTCAAACACGAATAGTGCGTGCTGGCAGTTTTCTTCTTCCACCACTTACAACATGCAAACACACACCGGCACGATAACCCAGGTTAACGGCATAGTCGGGAAAGCCAATTCTTATTCAAATAGCACATCATACGCAAACGGGAATTCTAATACCGGCGCAGCAACAAACTCCGGGGACTTCACTTTTGGGGGATGGGTTAAGATAACTAATATGCCCTCTTCTAGCGGTTATCTTTTCGCGGTATGGGGAGACAACACGCAACAGGGGACAGCGGCATACCAGGGGCAGGCCGGTATTTTTGTTCTCAACAGTGGGCAGGTTCGTACATCATGGAGGTCTGGTGGTACGTTCACGCAACGATCAACAGACATATACCTAAAAGAAGACGAGTGGTACTATTTACTTATAAGGTCCACAGAGGCCGGGGCGAATAGAGATCTGGAGATAATAGTTAATGGGGTTCAGGGTTACTTTAGCCCAGGAGAAGGAAAGCCTACGGGAGGAAGTCTCGCGGGTTTTAACATAGGTGGCGTGGTTAGCGGTTCATCGGATGTCTCAAATACGGACATGCTATGCTCTGGCCTTTATTTTTGGGACAGACCTCTGACGGATGAAGAAATACGAGGCGACTTTAGGCGAGGCAAGCTTGACAGTTTTAACGTGGCGCGAAGCTTTTCTGTTGAAATAGAAGATCAGAATTCTTCTGCCCAAAAGCTTGAAGACTTTCTTGATGAGGATTGGATTTCTGGTATATCTTACGGAGACGAGACCGACCAGGTTACAGGTCTCGCGACCATATCTTTAAAGCGATCAAAAAGAAAAAAGTCAATGGCACCGCTTAAGACGGACAGCCCTGTTAACTTTTCTGACAAATTGGACGTTCTTTCATATTCCGAGCTTCTTAGGTCTCGTGCAGGTATAGAAGTGTTCTCAGCGATGACGCCACACCTGATATCACCGGACAGCAGCGACTACATGAGCGTCTTCAAGGGATCTATAAATCAGATAGACTTCGGAGGGACCGAGGAGATATCGATAGAGTGCCGGGACCTTTCTGGCCCACTAATCGATGCATATATCGAGACAGAATACGAGTATGGGGCACAATACAAAAACGATGACGGAGCTGTGGTTGTTTCGTCCACCTTGCCAGTTCAAGGTGAAATGCAGAAAATATTGGACGATAACGACGACACTCAACAATTGGTCGGGAGACCCGCAAAAACTGGTTCGTATTCGCCGATAACTCTAAGAGTCACGGGATCACCGGATTGGAATATTGCAGCCTATAAACAGAGGCGGGAGCCCGTTCTTAGTGCTATAACAGAGAGGGCGTCCCAATTGGCCTGGATATGCAAATACAGGTACCAAAACGACACATCGGCCTGGGAGCTAGACTTTCACGACCCTGACCGCGACCTTGTGTCTGCGGCAAAAGTCATAAAACCAGAGGACGTTCTGGCGGCCTCAGATGCCCGCATAGACGACACAACGGTCAGAAACGTAGTTCGGGTCATATACCAGTCTCGCGAGCCTTACGCGGACGCTGCTTCGCGCCCAGACGTTAATACGGCACTTACTATACCGGGGTCATATATCGCCACAAACGACAACATGGGTCCCGATAATCACGGAAACAGCACGCCAGCATACGTCCAGATAGAAAACCCGGCATCTATAGCAAAATACGGTAGAAAATTCATGGAGGTAGCGGAGGAGAGCTCGAGCCAGATCGATACGGTCAAAGAGGCCGGAAGGTTCGCCCTGGGGATGATACAGGACCTGGATGAGCCACAATTCTCGCACAGCGTCACCGTTGATTACGATCCGACAGTATCTGTTAACGATAAGGCGATCATGACGCCTAACCCGCTATATTATACGGTTTCCCAGATACTGGCTGTGCAGTCGGTCGCGCATACCATTGATAATCAAAAGAAAACCACCCAGTTAAAGCTGCGTGGGAAGCCTTCAGCCGGTTTCAAGAAATGGCTACAAATAGAGGCAAGGCCAGGGATAGCTCAACCCCCCGTACTGGACACCGAAGAATCACTGACCGACGTTAGAACAGGTGATATGATCGCAACCGTTAGAACCTTTATGGACAGAACGGATTACTACACAGGCGGAAAATACCTTGGAATAAGAAACCAGAACTTCCAGCAAATGACCAGGGGCGAAAGATACACGCCTGACGGATGGAAAGACAGGACCGGCATCAGATGGCTCAGCTCTTCCGGTATAAATCCCTCAAAGACGGTAACTGCCTCTGGGACCCAAAGTATAAGCTTTGAGAGCAATAGCAACAGCCCATTATTCACAACAAACGGAGAAAGACGCGGATTATCATCGGATATTGTCCCAATTTTAGGCGATGATAGCACTCCCTATAGTTTTGAGGTAACCTGGACAAGTGATTCGGCATCAGGCACTCCTGGGGTCGGAATGATGATAGAATGGATAGGGGAGGACAAATTGACAATAATTGGCACAAGTTTTGTAGATTTTAAAGACAACGCATTCGAGATACTTAAGTGGTCTAAATCCAGGATAGATGGGATATCCGCACCGGCTGGGTCGAAGTTCTGCAAGATACTGATTGGGGCGGCTCTTACCGCGAGCGCCGGTTGTTATGTTGATAGTGTTTCCGGCTACAGGACAGCCAGGGCCGTGAAAGTATACAAGGATTACACCACCATGGCCGATAATAGCGTATTCCCTAATAGCACCCTACCGGCAGACACAAATCACCTAGTAATACTAAACAACGCCGGGACCGTACCCGCAAGTTCCCCGTCAATACCGGATGGAGCAGAGGGGTATGACTACGGGGCCAATTTCTATCATCAATACTATGGCGTTCCGGTGGTAAACGCTGGGGCCATGAATTATTTTGAAGTTAAAGAAGATGGAACCTTTAATATGAGGTACGCCACAAACCTTGCAAACGGCGGTGGCGGGGCCAGGCCATTCGACATACATCTCTTGCTAGTTAAAAACGGCACATTTACGCCAAACGGCGGACCAGGACAGGAGTGGACATCGGGAACGGGCGAGGTAATAGAAAGGGTAGGCGCTACCATAATTAACACCAACGGGACCAATTTCTGGAATATAAGGCTAGATATGAATTCCACCTTTTTTGCGGAAAAGGGGGACAAACTTAGCCTTGTTTTCGAGAACGGATCTCTCGGCACATGGTCGTTCCTTACCACAGCGGGTGGAACTTTTGCCGAGCTTAAAATGAGACTGGCAGAATAGTTAAACAATCACTTTTTCCAGGTGTTAATGTTACCCATTAACAAAGGAGCAAATATGCGTGAAATATCTACAAAAGTTAAGGTTGCGATCTTTGGCTTAATCGTTTCTCTCGGGGTCGCTTTTGACCAGTGCCCAGGAAGTTTGGGCGAAGTCATGGATGGAATATCTCTCGATGTCGAATCTGAGAAGTCAGACGCCGGGGTATAGTTAAATACCATATTAAATTTTAGCCGCCTTCGGGCGGTTTTTTTGTTTGGTATGGGTGACTGCGGCTTTAAATAGTGTTTAGTTCCAAAAGTGGAATCAGAAACAAAAAAATGCAGGCTATGCGATGAAACAAGAAGCCTATCGGAATTTCACAGAAACGGAAAGAACAAATGGAATAGTAGGTGCAAAATATGTATCTCAAAGATAAACGCAGAAATATCCGAGTTCAACAGAGAATGCCTAGCCGAAGTTGTCGGTACAAAGTGCATGATATGTTTCGAGGAATTTCATAGCTCCGTAATAGATTATCATCACGTAATATCTGGAGATAAAGAATTTAACCCGTCAGAGCTTATATACAAAAAGACAGAAGTCATAATGCGAGAGGTTAAGAAGTGCATACCATTATGCTCAAATCACCACAGAATGCACCACAACATAGAAGGGTTCGGGGATAAAGAAATAGGGGCCTACGTGAGCCCCATAACCGAAGACGTAATAAACGAGTACGCTATTCGCTGTCGGGAGTTTCTGAGTCTTCAGATTGAAGCCCGTCGGCTAAAGCAACAAGCTCGGAAAGGTTAAGAAAAGATCCGTCTTCTGATTTAAATTTGCAGTCAACATAAAACCTTCCAGATTCGTCAAAACCGATATCGTCATTCTCGATAAAGAAACTGCTTCTTTGTATAAGGTTCATAACATGGTTTACCTGCCCGGAAAGGGCGGAGTATTTCATAAGGTTTAACCGTACCCGTTTGTGTCTCTTGTTCTCAATCTTTCCATCTACTGAATTATCTTTTTGTTTTATCTTTTTAGCCATCTCTAACTGCTCCTATGCTTTCTTCTATATTGCTTACTATTTCAAGTACGTAGGATTCTTCCTCTCCCATCATATCTGATATTTCTTTAGTACTCATTAATGTTGTGTTGTACAAGGAGTAAACGGTAACTGTGTCGTTCATTTTTTTTTGAAACTCGACACTATCATCGCTAGGCTCCGCTGTAACTGTTATGCTGTTTCTTCCAGATTTAACTATTTTCATATAACTATCATATCCTTCTGTTTAAATATAGACAAGCACGTCATGAAGGCATTTTCACACGCCGCGAGCTCTCTTCCGTAAATTAACCTGGTCTCGTAACCAGGTTTTTTTGTTTTATGTATGTGAATTATCTCGGTTGCGCGGATGTCTAGGTCGAACTCTTTACCCAGTATTGAGTATGCGCCCAGCTGCACCATATGGGACGTTCGCATCTCTCGTGAAACCTTAAAGTCGCCTATCTTTAAACCCCCGTGCTCCCACTCTACGATGTGATCAGGCTCGCCGCCGAAACCGTGCAGATCGGAGCACATAGATTTTTCAACCTCAACGATCGCCATGTTCTTTTTCTTGAAATCTTCCCACCACATATCCAGGCTATTCATCGCATAAATGTATTCTCTCGGCGCCTCTTCTCTTATATAATCGACATGCGGGTCGGTCCCCTTGTAAAGAGTCCCCGAGTACTTACACATTCGCATCTCGCCGATGTTGTGAACTGCTGTGCCGTTATCGGCAGCGAAAAAGTTATCCGATCCTTCCAGGACCTGTTTTTCATGATCTCCGCCCCGGCTTATCCTTACTTTTACGATGTCTTTTATAGCCTTGGTTATCTGTTTTTCGCTGGATATATCACCACCAATTATCCCACTTATCGCACTTTCTATTTTTGGCGCAAAAATAGACGGTAAAAATTCTCTAACCATATGGTGAAAAACGTTTTTCTTATTGTAGTTATCCAGAAAGCTCCGATCACCTTCCCAGTGCTTTATTACCTGGCTCACTCTGGGTCTACCTATCCCAGCGCTGTCGAAATATTTAAAATCACCTGTCATTAACTGCTCCCGTATCTGTAAATGAGCCAAGATCAAATAGAGTTTCCATGGTTGCGGGTTTAACCTCTTCTATGTCGTTCGCAACCCCTCCAAAGAAGCCGGGCTTATAAACTATATCTCCACCCAGACCGTATGCGCACGGGAACCATTTTGATTTTGACTTATAGGCATAAACAACCGTGGGCCAAGCGAACTGTTTATGGTTCTTGAGGTTAGCCATCGTACTCTCCACCATTCTGGACTCGGAAAAGATAGAGTGCCATATCTTGGCCTGTCTCTTTAGCTCGCCATAGTGATCGTAATGGACCCACTCCACAACATCGATGTTGCCGCATCGATATGTTACCTTCATCGATGGAATTTTTACCGGTACGTACTTGTTCAGTCCTACTCTTTTTTTGTCATGTATTGAATAATAAACCTGGTCCACGGCGTAAAGCTTTGCATTAACCCCGCCCATATCGAAGTCTATTGGATCAATTACCTCGGCCTCGGTGTTTCTTATCGCCCCTACTGGGAATTCGTATCCGCACGTTTCGAACGGGCAGACTCTAGCAGATAGAGCAATTTTTCCAGCTTTGCACTTCGGGCAGGTCTTGAGCGGTAAGTAATTGTCTCCGCTTGGCGGTCTATCTCGTAACTTGTCTTTAATTTGCAGCTTGTTAAGAGGACCATGCCTATCGAAATTGCCACCGTAATCAAGTAGTAATGCGTCATATTTCTTGTAATCTTCGCCATCGTATAACCTTAAAATCCTACCGCAGACTTGCATAAACTTAGCCGCGCTTGCTGTTGCAAAAAACAATACACCGCAATCAACCCGAGGGCAATCATAACCCTTCGTTAGCATCTCACAATTAACGATATGTTTTATCTCGTTTCGTTCGAATTTTTCGAGCATGTTTTCTTGGTACTTATCAGGGGCTATTTTCCTGTCACCGACAATCAGGCCCGCAACTATTCCACGATCAGATAGTATGTCTCTTATCCACACAGCCTGCTCAACTGACGCCGCGAACCACATAGTAGAGTGTCTATCCCTAGAATTTCGCAAAGCATCGTCTACAGCCTGTGCGGTTGTTTCCTTGTTTCCAGCGTATTTTTTTCTCGACGCCTTCGTGAAATCGTCACCGCTCTTTTTTAGTAAAGATGTGTCAAAAACTTTTACGGTTGCGGGTGATACGGGAGGGCACCATAGGCCGTCCAGAAGGGCTTGTGTTACGGTGTACTCGTATATTATCGTATCAAAGAGCGCGTCATAACCGGTGGTTATGTATCCCTGACCTAATCTGTAATTGGTAGCGGTTAGACCTATTATTCGGGGCGGCCTTTTGTAACCGTCCTGTAGCTGTCTTATCACCCTTCGGTACGTGCCGACGTCCTTTAAATTTATCATGTGGCATTCGTCGATCATGACTAGATCGAATTTGCCAATTGCGTTTATGTCTTTTTTTAGAGCAGAAGCTATCGAATATATGGAGGCGGATATGATCGACTGTTTAACGTCTTTAGTTTTAAGCTTTGCGCAGTAGATACCGCATCGAGTTTTTGTGTACTCCTCGCACCTTAGCGCGTTCTGCATCACAAGCTTTGGGCTGTCTGTTATAAGTAAAACCCGGCCACCGGCATCTATTACTCTTTTTGCGGTTCTCGCTATAACGTGTGATTTTCCGGTGCCGACAGGGGCAACTATTAGTCCGTTCTTGTCCGGGTGTGCTTTTCCGAATTTAAAGACGGCATCGACGGCCTCACCCTGCCAGTAGTATTTATCTTTTTTCATATTTCCCAGTTAAAAAAAGCGGGCCGAAGCCCGCCGTTAAATGTTAGGCATTGGCGAAAGGGTCTTGATCCTTCTTGGCCTGCCCCTCTGGCACTGACTCGTTGAGAATATAAATATTCTGATGAGGCTGCCCCTGGTAATCTTTCGTTACAAAGTCTGCCCAAACGACACACTTTTCAAGCTTCTCACCGGAAAAAGGAGCTGGGCGAATCCCGTTAACACCGCAAACGATCGCAGCCTCTTTGAATGCGTAGTCTCGGCTTTTCTCGTTTTTGCTATTAAAGTTTGCGTACTTTGATGTCCGCAGCCCTTTACTGTTCTCGCTCAAGATAACAAGCTCATAAAGCTCATACGCGTTACCGCTTTTTGATACTCCAGACTTGTATTCGTCATACTGTACTAGGTGCTTTCCGTCCGGGATAGTGTCGTCACTGTTGCCGCCTGTCTTGAGTGTACCATTGTCGAATTCTTGGTAGAATTTTGATAGATCATGCATATTTTTTTTCCTTAGTTGTTAGTTGTTAGTTGTTAGTTGTTAGTTTCGTTTAAGTAGATCCTTCTGGACCTAAAAACCTCGTATAAATGATTGGTGTAGCCCTCTAAGTCGAAATCGACAATGACTACATCACAATCAGCGCAATAAAAACTATGATCAAACGAATGACGTCCGATACGTTTCTTGATGCAATCATCATGTTGCGTCTTCTTCAATCTTACCGCCTCTTAGCTTCTTCAAGACATGGCCCAAGTCTGCCTCTTCCCACTTATCGAGAAGCCCGGTTCGATCCTTTGCCCAGCCCTTATCTGAGTCCCGACACTGTAGCTTTCGAACGCCGTCGATAACAGTAAGTCGCATTATGAGATCAAACTCATACTGGATCTTATTCCACGAGGCCGAGCCCGGAAGTGAGGGCATAACCTTTCCGGTGAGAATAAAATTCTCGGATGATGTGTACTTTTTCTCGTCTTCCTGGTGAGATATCCCCCAGAAAGTAGGGGCATTTTGACCCTCAAATAAAAGCATAAGCTTCTGGAATTTCGCAAACATGGTACCGTAGACCTTTCTTCCGTCACCGGACCCAGCAGCCACATCGCGACCTAGTAGATCGGAAAGAGAATCAATTACGATATGCTTAATCGTCTCGCCCTTGTCTTCGTTGATAATCTTTCTAACCATCTCGATGCACTCTTCTATATTTGAAACTTCCTGTGTCGGGATGTCGTAATCGGCAAGAGAACTGCTTCCTCGCTCTGACGAAATAAGGAAGACACCTTCTTCTATCAGTCCTTTTGTGAGTGTAGTTTTCCCGGCTTCAGGTGGGCCGTAGTAGAAATATTTCTTACTCTGCTTATCAGGTCCACATTCCTTAGTGCTCTTGTACTTGCTTAAATCAAACGCCATAATCCATCTCTCCGTTGTATGCGTCCTCATGGGCGCTTGCTATTACTTTTTCCATCTCTACTTGTGCTTTTTCCATGACATCGAAACCATGCAGTATCCAGTCCATTATAGTTACCAATTCAAAAACGTGTGACAGGACCTCCGTCTCGGTTTGCGGGTCGTTGTTTTCCGTTTTTTTAAGCAAGAAATCGCCGGTCTCAAAATCAAACTCTGCCCAATTCTCGCTTATCAATTTCGATACCTCTCCTGTATCATGTTTCTCACAAAGGTAACGCTCTGGACTCTTACCAGTCCAGGTTTTAACTGTTTTATCATTCCCTTCTTTATTAGTGAGTAGATCGTTTGCCGTGACACTCCAACCTCCTCCGCTAACATTCTTATCTTTATTGTAATCATACCTTTTCATATTTCTATCCCTCGTTTTTGTCAACCCATTAAAATCTTTTTGATATCATCATATCCAGCATTGGGTCGTTTCTGTCCTTGTACGTTGGCAAGTATCTCTCGGTTATTCGCTTCGGCGCCTCTTCGCCTCTTACCCTTATTCTTTTTATCTGATCGCCCTTTGAAACTTCCACGATGTCACCGTTAGCGAGGGCCATATCGATCACGGAGTCCAGCTGCGTCACACCGTGACTGACTCGCGTCTTCTTTAGCGATGCGCACATTCTGGAGTTCCTAACAAGGTCTCTTTTTGTTAGACCTCCCTTGTAAATCCTTTCTTCCTCTGACATCAGAGAAAACCTTTTTTCTAGTTCTGAAATGAGCTCGTCATAGTACCTCTCGTTAGATGAAACCGAAGAAGACTCGGAGTCTATCGACCAGAAAGTAGCGACGCTCCTATTTACGATATTTGCCGCCCATCGCATATCGTCCTCCGATATTATGACCTTCTTCAAATTCTTGGATTGACATATTGCGGATATGGAAGCGATCTTGACTATGTTTTGATAATACCTGCCGAGGCTGTTTTCCCGAACATAGCTCCTCGTTATATCCAGTCTTTTCCTTATCTTGTTCTCAAACATTCTAACGTTACAGGCCACACTATGGGCAAGCTCAGAGAAATCGCAAACGATGACGTCCGCCACATTAAAGTAAGGCGTTATATCTTCGCCCTCGGGCTCCTTTATTGCACCTGTCTCTTTATCGTACTCTTGAAGCTTTGACCCCTCTGGCAGCTCAGACTTTTCAGGTATGAGCTTCATAAAGTCAATTACTTTGGAAGGCACAAGCGCCTCCTCGAAGCAGCCCCCGTTTCGGTTAGGGTCCGTCACTATTTCGTCCTCCACGAGCATTATGAGGTCGTAAAGAAACAGCCACCTGTTAGCCATGCCTGACTCCTTGTCCCGGTCATCGAACAGATCCTTGAATTGACCAGGTGTCATTGATGCGTGAATTCCTAAACACGGCCTATCAACCTTTATTGATACCTTTTTCTTTCCCTTCTGCGCTTTGAATTCTTCGTTCGACATATCGTCGCAATAATCATCCACCGAATAAGTAGCCTTTAGGAAGGTGGTTATTGCCTTCTGATAACCTGCGCCTCCCTCCCGCAACCCCCTGAAAAAATCGCCCGCTTCATCGATAGGGAAAAGAACACCGTGACCAGGCGACATGACCAACTTATTAAGCGCAGACTTTTTGGACACGATCGTCTCACCTCCGATCATATATTCGCAACCAGCACCCTTCACTGCCTTGTATATCTTTTTGACTGGAAAAGACTTACCAGTACCAGATCGCGCAATGTGGCAATTCCAGAGGTCCAGATTGCCCTTGAGTCGCTCGAATATGGGTGTGCTGTATTTCTTGCTTAAAAGCTGCGAGAAAAGCGACAGCGACGCCAGCAAGCTTCCAGCGGGCATATCACCCTTTGCACCCATACAGAATTCTGTAAAAAGATTTAGCACGTTTGACTTGCCGCCAGGCGCCCATATCATATCCGGTGTCATTGCGCACTTCTCAAAGTATGTGCCTCTCGACTCTGACCGTATCAGGTCCTTGTCCGCCAATTCACTGGTATGTTTTATTAGGTTCTCAACTTCCATATCGGCGTGGCACAACGCCTCAATCGAAAGTTTTCTGGCAGCCTCCTCATTCCAACCGGCCAGTCTTTTTGCCTCGTCTTCAATCTCTTTTGTTGATAACTCGCCTATCTCGGACCCGAGCATCATCACGTTCTTTCCGTGCATCGCAGATCTATAGGTGTGATACCACAGCCCGCTCTGTATTCCGGGACCACCGAACGGTAGCGGGCTTTTGTTTCTAACATTCCAATGCTCGTGCATTATCTTTGCGGCGTCATCGATCCTTATAAGCAGTCCGCGCGTAAGAAATTGTCCAGATGTCGAGAATACGGTATTTGAACGATTTCCCTCTCCTTCCGGGTCCCATGATTTAACATACTTTATGGCTCTCTTTATCCTTGTCTCATATGAGCATCGAGCCTCGGCCTCTTCGTAGTCTTTCTCGGTTATCGGCGCAGCCTTTAGCTCGCCAAAGAATGTCTTCTTTTTATGGCTGGGGTTTTCATTGCCCCATTCGCGAAGGAGACTCACCATGTCCGGGTGTATAGGTTGCGCGTTAAAGTGTTTCATGTCGGTTACGATATCAGCTGTTCTAAAAACGATATCCTTACCTTCGCGATTTCTTTTTTTCCAGTTTCTAGTGCCGGGAAGGCGCATGATCCTTACCGCGTTCCCTACGCTAACGTCAACGGTTACGTCAAAGTCGAAACCGTGTCTTGGGTTTGCGCTGTGTAACTGCATAAACCTTAAGAAAACATGCCCAAGATCCTCTTCGGCTTCCTCTGGTAAATATTCAACTTCGCCGCACTTATAAAACATCTGCGCACCGTTTCCGCTCGATGTTATGAGCGCAGACGGGTAATGTTTTTCTCTCATTTTCAGGTCGATAAATTTTGCAGCATCTATGCACTCGTTCAAGGTAGATCGCTCAACCGGTCGCGGGCAATTGTCCGGTGGGTCAATGTCCACGCACAGAACCGTGATCGCATCGATCTGGTTCTGCTTTATGGACATTCCCCTGACAAAACCATTCGTTACCTCTACGGTGTCAGGGTTTAATTTGTTAACAAATGGAAAGAACTGCGGCTTTTCGTCGAACTTCATTCTCTCGTGTTCGAAGATCGCATCTATCGCTGCCGGTATGCTGTCAAAAACGCCGTTGTAATTAGGGTAAGAGGTGCCGTCTTTTTTCTTTGCACCCGGTAGCGATGTTATCCCTATCCGCTTATCTTCCGACCCCTTTATTACCTCCAGAAATTGCTTTGCAAGATCTCTTCGATCTTTCAAGTCACTAATACTCATTATTGGGCCTCCCGATCCGTAAAGATTGAAATAAGACAATGGCACCGTTTTTCCATATCGACAAGCCAAATGAACAAAACATTAGAATAAAAATTTAACAAACGTCTTCAATCGTTAAAATTCGGCACCTTATGCTAGAGTGTTGAATGGGAAGTGTTACCTCAAAAACTTATAACGAGAAAGAGATCGCAAGCGTATTCTCTATACCTAAGCAATTGTGCAGAAAACTTGTAGACTGGGGCGTTGTCTGTAAAAAGATAGAGTTCCTGACAGACAAGGGGAACTCGATGGCTTATCTTATATCGCTTAACGATGCGGACATAGGAAACGGTATGGATATAAAATTCTACAACCAGCTAGAGGTTGCTCAGAAGCTTATAGAAATATCCTTCGTTCTGACGGCTCGGGAGAAGATATCCGGGCAAATGGCAATTGCCGGGTCCATCGACGAGAACAAGTCAAACATGGTGCCGTTCATAAAAGAAATAACCCGAGATTTCCCCAAAAGAAAAGGGGAACTCTACAGGTTATTTAAAGAAGCTCGCGGCACTACTTAGAAAGAAAATGCAGGGCGATGTTCGCCAGTGACGCGCAGAAGGTTATGGCTATAAATAGCTGGTTTATCCGTATCGCCCCCGTATTTGCCTCTACGTGCATATATCTTCCATCGTCCGCTCCCTTATTTTCGTCAATCTTGTCACCAAGCATCTCGACCACTTTTTTTACATCTTCGATCTGCTCTATTGACTCCTCGCGATGACTGCTAAACTCCTGGTAAAGCTGTCTGATAGTTATCAATAACTTGTTGCCACTTTCTATTGACTCCTGGCGAAGTGATTTGAGAGTTAAACGTTTAGGTTTTTCATCCTTACCCTCTGCCTTTGCCTTTATCGCTTGACGGAGTGTTGGCTTTACCGCCTTGTTTGTTTTTTGCGGTTTCTTTTTTGTGCTTGCTCTCTTTTTTGTCATTTTTACGTCCTTTAAATTTAATAAAAAGGGCCGCCTAACTGGGAGTTGAAAGCGGCCCTAGGTGACATTACCTGGAGGTCTGTCTTAACCTTTATCACATTTTTACATGCAGTAGTCAATACATGAAGTTATAGATTAAAGCCCAGCCTGCGCTTTTGTGAGAATTGGCATAAACATCACATCACCGTATCCATGGCTTCCTACGTGTCTTACCCTTAAAAATTTATCACCCTCCGAATTCTCCTCTACGAATTCATCGTAATAGTCGATTATCCCGGCTCGCGCCAAAAACCGAATAAGCGGAGAGGGGTCTTCTTTTGGCCCCTTTTCAAAATAGATGTCCCCGTTCCCCATGCTTTTTATGTGACCCGATTTACTGTAGTTTATCTGGGAGAGGTGCGTACCTAGATTGAAACCGCCCTTGTCGTCGTACTCGGCGAATATGGTATAGGTCTCTGGCCTTGATATCTTTACGTCGGGGGTACATGTATCCGACGAGGCGGGCTCGTAGTATTTCCCAGCATCGGTCATACAAAGCTGGAGCGCCAGGTCTTTAACCGTCGTGCTTTCCCCCGCTACCCCGTTCTCGTCTATCGTTCTTACGTAGTGGACAGGGTGGTGAATTCGCCACTGGTTTATATCATCGAAATTAAACAGTTTGTTAAACTTGTACTTTTTGCCATTACTCCGCTCCCCCTGTACAGGTTGGTATTCGAGCTGGTATTCTTCGATAAGGGCGTACGCCTCCTCGAGTTCACCATCTCTTGCTTTTCGAGCATCGAGAAGAACAGGGGTTGTTTTTCCAGTCTTCGGTCGATCTATGTTGTCGGTGTGGTGACTTGTGTAATTGGTCTGAGCCCATGCGTCACGAACACGATCTGAACTGTCGTACCTTGTCGCGTTTAAGTGGTCCCATGAGGTAAGGACGTTTAAACCGGAATGGGGGTTAAATGTTGCGTCCATAACGGCAGATGTCGATGCCATTCCAAGACTTAAAAGTGCCCCGATTAGCAGCAGAACGAGAACGCGTTTTTTACTTTGGATCAAGATATCCTCCGGTTAGGTCAAAAGATGGACCGTTATAGGTTAGTGAGCACATGTCGAGATACTTTGCATAAGTAGAACAGCAATCGCCCTTGAAATAGCAGGAGACCTTTGCTTTTGCAGTTTCATGGTCTAGATCCATATGCTCCGAAAGGCTGTTTATCATATATGCGTTGAAAACTTCTTCTGAACTCATATTTAACTGATACACCTATTTTGCAGTTATTTAAACCCCCATGGGTCTTTTTTAGTTTGACGGCCCAGTTCTGCTTACATTTTTTAAAGATTGGGTGTATGGTGTGGAATGAGCTCAGAAGAAAAAGCTGAATTAATGAGTCACGATCACGTCGGAAAGGCCGAGCGGATAACGGTTATCGTTGCCCTGGTTGCGGCCACATTCGGATACGCTACCGTGATATCAGACTTGAACGAAAGGGTGACAATTGTTGAGCAGGTCCAGGACGTAGAGATTAGAAACCTAAAAAACTATTCTGATAGAATGCGAGACTCACTGTCCGAGGTCAGAAGATATTTTATCAACAAGATAGAAAAGCACGATCGCATGCCTCACTACAGAAACGGGAAAAGATATTATCCAACGGATGATATGATACTAGAATGAGCAGCGCTAATTACTACCTGGCTGGAGTCGAGAGGTTGATCGTCATAATTGCGGTTGTGGCCGGTATGACATTTTACTCGACAAAGATATTCAAGCTGAAATCAAGACTTGCCTCTGCCGAGAAACACCAGTCTAGCGAGATAGAGTCTCTCAACAGGGAATTTAAGTCGATGCAAGCTCTCATGTACGAGATACAATCAAAACTTAAATAACCTTGGAGTCCTCATACTTTGGTGAACTCTTGTGTTTGCCACCATTCTTTCCGCAATCAGGGCATTTAAAATTAGGTATTACCTCTTCGTGAAAATTGAGATCATCATACCCATAGTCCACGTGCTCGTGACCGCAGAAATCACAAATATATTCGCATTCCAGGTCTCTTCTGCTTCTTGACAGTATTCTTTTTATTCTCATAACAACCTCCAAGCTTAAAGAGTCTCGCGGGAGTCGAACCTGCTCTTGATGCGCCCACACTGGGCCTGTGCTACCGTTACACTAAAGACTCAAAAAATAAACTAACCCTTGAACCAGAAACAACTATCAAGTTTTGGGTATTCTTTAAATGCACTTATTAATCTCATAAGGATCAGGTTTTTACCACTAAAAAAGCTATCAAAAACAACAACATCTGAATGTTCCATTTTAATCGTTGAACTTGTTTTCCCTAAGCACGAGTCCCCAAATTTAAAATCAGTCTCAAAAAATGCCATTATTTCTCCCGTTTTTAATGCAAATAAAAATGACCCAACCTGGGACGCTGTTCTAATGGGTAGCGTGTTGGGTACTGTCACTCTATTGTAGCACTAAAAAGCTATAAGTAAAACAAAATCCGCCCGGATAATGAGCAAGCTTAAATCAGCTTTGCCTACCGGACGGCACCCAGGGAGGGCCTAATCGCGCGCAGAATGCTAAAAAGACGCGCAAATGGTGGACGGGGCGGGATTTGAACCCGCGACTGATCGGTTATGAGCCGACTGCTCTACCGCTGAACTACCCGTCCGAAATCACTATTTTACCAGCTTAAAAGCGTTTGCGGTTCCGAACATATTATGAGATCCGTACTTGGAATTTCCGCTCTGGGCCCATAGTGCTTCGACCTCTATTTCTCGGAGCTTTATGATCTCCGGTGTCGATAGCATCTTGGCAGCCTCAGCCTCGTATCTTGCCGCTTCTGCTTTAGCTTTTGCCTCCGCTACGATTGCATGACCTAAATTGGTTTTTTCCTCTGCCATCTCGGCCGCTAGCTTGTTCTTTTCTATTTGCTCCGCAGTTCGCATCGCTTGTTCGGATATAACACTGGGAATGTCTACGTCGGTTATCTGAACCCTCTTCAGTAAAAGAAAGAACTCCGGGAACTCGTCAGAGAGTATTTCAGCAAGTCTTTCTTCCGCTTCGCCCCTCTTTGTGAGGTTTAAATCCACAGCGGCGTAACTTGGGACAACCTCTTTTCCGGCGCTCTTGATCGTTTTTTCCATTTTAGTTTTAACGTCGGATATCTTGGTGTGTAAGAGGTTCACACGATCGGGGTCGTTGCTATAATCGACTGCAATCTCAACACCAGTCACCATGTTGTTAGCGTCATTAAAATGAAATTTGGCAACAGCAGTCTGCTCCCGGCAATCATACTCGACCATGTCGTCAATGAGCCAGTGCATTCCGCCGTGATATCCTTCGGAGTAAACTCTTTTCATATTAGTTTCACCTGCCCACGAAACCTGGACCCCCTTGTGTCCCGGTGAAACCGTCTCATAGGCGCAACCCGATGAGATAAAAGCAAAACAAAGTATAGTGATTAATTTAGTCATTCATGCCTCCGAGGTCATGTAAAGTTTCCTTGATTTCAGTAACTATGCTTTTCTTGTTAAGGTTCTTTTCAGCGACGCTTCCGTCCTCTGGTTTTGACCTATCGAAAAACCGCTTCGATATGTAAAAAAACATAACCGCAACGTATAAAATAATAAATGCAGATAAAAATTTCATTAAACTCTCCTTAAGTAAAAGTTAAAAACAAATTGCACAGTGCTCATGTTTTGTAAACCATTAATGGCTAAGAAATGGGACGCCAACGGGTTGCGAGGTACTTTACGCCCTGGATAGGCATTACGGGCTCGATCGTGTTTACAGAGTACATCTTGAAAACGTCCGTCTTGGTTATTCGGGAAACGACCTCGTGCTCCGGGTATCCCTCATTTTCTATCGGCCTGTGATCGCTATAGGTGAATGGGCTCATTTTGGCCATAACGAGCTCTCCTATGTAGTCAGGTGTTTCCGGGTGATCGAAATTTCGCCATTGCCTACTTCCCCCTTCTATTTTGGAGATCATGTCTAGGGGCACTCTGCTGTCGCCATAGCGCCAAAGATTATCATCGAATACGTTCAAAGCCCTGGAGGCGGCCATTATTCTTCGAAATGTTTTACCGGCATCAGACACGCCCGGCAGCCTTTCACACTTCATTTTGTAGGTTGTGCCTTCATGCAGGAAGGATATAATATCAGTTGTTTCGCCTGGTATGTACTCTCTGACGAAACCGGAAGTAACATCTATCGACTCCCTTGATTGGGTTATGGAAAACTCCTCCACCTGCTCCATGTCTATGACTTTTTGATCACTCATCGATATCCCACCTTGCATTGTTCTTTTCGTTCATTCTGTACAGGAGTCCAAAAGCGTTAAGTATTGCCCTGTCCACCTCTTCTTGTGGTTCGCCGCTGCCTTCGCAGAACGTAAGATCTATTCTTGTGTATAGCCTAGGTATTGAGAAAAATCTCACATCTTCCATGGTTATATATACATCGAACATTAAATTGCAAAAATCGTTGCTTTCGCAGTAATTGTCGAAGTCTTTGCATATTGATGCAGACATTTTAAAATTGCCGCCTATTCGCCTTTTTATGCACGACTCAAGAACAGCAAGCGCTTCTTTTTGTTTTTCTTTCATATCAACTCCCGTAAGTCTTGAGTTATTTTTATTACACAAATCGAGACATGTAAACAACAAAATCGATAAATCAAATCAAAGTACTTTACAATCGAAAACCGGGATGCTAATCTATATATAGATCACAGCCGTATTAATATATACGGGAGGGGGGAACAATTCCCTAAAGTGCTTTATTTTAATAATCGCCATTTTTTAACATAAGGACCGCCGACCGTTAACAAAATGAGTAATCTTTAATTTTTATATGTAAAGTACTTTACATTTATAAATATAGGTGATAATCTTTATATAGCTGGGAGGCAAAATGGAAACATCAATTAAAAATAAAGTATCACTGGAAGCTTCAAAACTACTAATGAACAAGAACATGAACACTGCATCGGATGAACAAAATTACATAGGGAATTCAAAATGCCTGGATCAATTGTTTATTCGCTGTTTTGCGGTTGCGAAGATGAACATGGACTACCAGGGCGATCACGACAAAAAAAACTGTCAAGAGTACGCTCTCTCGCTCGTAAGCGAACATGTGAACCTAGAAAGAATTAACTACAAGAAATTGGTAGAGCTTACTGGAAAGTATTTATGAGTAAAGTCTTTCACCAATGCTACGGAAGGGCTATAAGGGTAAAAGGGTGTGCAGACATGAATTGTAAAAAAGATGAAGGTAACGCAGTTATCGAGGACTTCGGGAGAGACTTTAAAGGCGTTCTAAAGATAACAAAGGAAGACGTAGAGAGCGATATCCCAGACGCAAAAGGATACTGCCTTGGCCTCGTTGAGCACGAAAACCTGAACCTGGTTTACAGCGATTCGTCATGGATATATGACCACGAGATAGCGTACATAAGAATTCCCATCTTCCCCGGGGTGCCATTTCTTAGATTTATAAAGAGAAAATACCCGGTGCGGATAATAAAAACAAACACACCAAACAGCTACACAGTGGAGCCTATAAAATGATCGAAAACATAACAAACAAAAAATACGACGTAGTTCTCTTAGACCCGCCCTGGCCTTACTACGGATCGCAAACAAAAATGGGCGCTGCTGGTAATCACTACAGCCTAATGACGCAGGACGATATAAACGATCTTCCGGTTTATGACCTAACAAACGATAAGTGCGTCGTATTCGTCTGGGGCACGTGGCCAAAGCTAGAGAACGCCATCGAGGCGATCGACGCATGGGGACTCGTGTATCGGGGCTGTGCATTTAATTGGTTTAAAACAAAAAAAGATGGCGAGACCCTGGTAGGCTCGCAAGGTCCCAGGGCATCGCTAACAAAACCAAACAGCGAGTTCTGCCTTTGGGCGTCAAAAGACCGAAAGGGCAGGCCGCTAAAACTTGCGAGCGAGAAAGTGCCACAGCTATTTGAAACTACAGTGGATATCAAGTGCCCAAAGCTCGGACATAGCGTTAAGCCAGATATCGTTCAAGACATGATCGTGGAATCCCTAGGTGACGTAAGCAGGCTCGAGATGTTCGCAAGGCGAGAAAAAGAAGGGTGGGATAACTGGGGCAATGAGATATGAGCATAGAGCACATATCGATAGACATTGAGGCCGACGGCCCTCACCCATTAAGGTATTCGATGATACAGATCGGTGCAGTAAACTGTGATACTGGCGAGGAGTTTATGAGTTACTTGCGGCCAGTAAGTTTATGTTACCTCGACAGTGCTTTGAAGGTTTCAGGAGTAACCAGGGAGCAATCAATGAATTTTAAACCTCCCGAGGAAGGCATGAAGGCATTCGACAGGTGGTTAAGCAAAACACCATCCCGAAAGGTAGCGGTTGTAGATAATGCCTTTGATTGGATGTTCACCTGCTCTTATCTTGCCGAATATGGTGAGAGCTCGGCGCTAGGTTATAGCTGTTTGAACCTAAACAGTCTCTATAAAGGCATAAAGAAAAACCTGCGGTCGAATATCAGGAAGATAAAGACAAAACAAAAACACACACACGACGCACTCGACGATGCGCGAAGAAATGCGGAGATCTTTAACATGCTCCGCGAGGAGATATCGTGATATTTTTTAAACAAAAGGACCTGCGCCCGGACGCAGAAATGCCAGAAGATGTTCGCAAGGTTCTCGAAAACGATATGGCCGGGCGCGGTTCTGGTAGAACTATGTCCACAATTATTCTCTGCATTAACGCAAGCGCGTGGGAGCACAGAAAGATGTCCGCATTCGGCAGCAAATGGCGAAAGATCAGGAGAGGTAAGAAATGAATGATTTTTTAACAATAGAGACCCCGCCGAATGAGGGAGATACCGTACTTGTGATAGTTTCTGGCAGAATAGTTGAGGCAGAATTTAGGCGAATCGAAGATGACGGTACAGCGTACTTCCACAGCGAGATCATAGACGACATATCTTGCTGCGGGGATATTTTTTATTGGATGCCGAGACCAAAAATGCCAAAGGAAACTAGGTGATGGAATATTTCCGCATAGCTTTCGGATTAAAAAAGCCGATCGAGTATATCCATTACGATCTTATGTTGTTCTGCTTTTCGGTTCGCGAGATACGTTACCGGCACTTTTTAGATTTCAGATGCACGGTTAACGGCGAAATTGTCCGGGTAGGCGTAAAAAACGACAAATACCCTAATTATTCGTTGTAAAGTACTTTACAATACAGAAACGATAGGTTAATCTGGATAGGTAACTGGGAGGCTACAAATGACAAACCTAAAAGAACAACAAATCGAAAAATTCAACAAAGCAGTAAGCGCGGTAAAAATGTCATCGCTAAGTTCAAACTTTGAGGCATTCAACGGCTCAGACATACGATCAGCTTGCTCGTCTCTTTCATGCAAACGATCAGGTCTAATGACAGACGGATTTTACTTTTACAAGATAGACCCGGAAGTTTTCGACCTGTTAGGTGTTGCATATATGTATCACCCGGCAAAAGGCACTGTTCGATTCGCGCGGGTTGTTTAATATGGGTCGCGTATACCAAAAGATCCCTAAGCTATTACCGCACAACGTTTACCCCGAAGAGCCCAAAATGCCGACTTTGAGACTATCGAGCGAAAGTATGCTCGGGCTACCGATTGAAATGGTTAACACGATCGAAAGGTCAGAACATGCGGCGCGGGTATTCGCAACCAAGCTATACATTAAGAACTTCGAAAAGCTTAAGATGTCACCGTTCGGCAGAAAATACCGAAAGATGAAGAAAAGACAAAAGATTAACGACACCGAGAAGATATACGTATCACCGACCCAGGTTTACGCCTTTTACATGAAAAACGGAATCGAGCTCAAAGTAAATAAAACCAGCTACGAGACATGGAGACAACAATGAAAGAACAAGAAGAACGAACAACAGATATTTACACCGCCTCAGAGAACATAACAAAAGCCGAGGACGAACACTTTATAGGCAAGCTCGCTGAGATGGGTGTGGACATAAGAAAAGACGCCTCGCGGGTCTCTGTTCTTGAAGATAAGGGAACGGACGCTTTAAGCGATCGCAGCGTGTACTTGGACATCGGAAAGCTCGGTGGGCCCACTTTCGTATCAAGGGTCTCTGTGAAGATAGATAGAAAAGAAGATCATTCGGCCTTTGAATTGATAATGACGGTACTGGGAGAAAGTACAAACGCGACACTTCACGCAACCGAAGCACACTTTGAAATTCTGGCGAAAGAGGCGTAATATGTTGGACTATATAAAATTCAGTAATCAGGCAGCCACCAAAAGAACGGTAGCTTTTGGGACATTCTGCATCGATACGGGCGTTCAAGGGGTAAGGCCACCTGCCATATCGGCTGTAGATGTCTTTAACGGTCAATATAGGCCAAGAACGTTCGAAACAGAAGATCTTCGGATAAAGGTAGTAGGGCATTACATTAATCCGCGAAAAATAAATATTTCGGGGATTATGTCGAAAACATTGCTCACATACGCAAGAAAAAAACACCGAACAGCCGAGCTTATAGATCTTAATTTGGACGGGGAGCCCCACAAGTGCAGCGTCGAATCTTTTGTGGCCGGTGTTAATGGCAGAGGGCTTTATTCGTTAACCTTTAGTGTTGCAGAAAGTTTTCCGGGTTATAGGTGTTTTGTTTAATTCGTAACGATTCGACACAAATCGACCTTTATACTTGTAAAGTACTTTACAAGTGCAAAGTGATCGTTTATACTGGGTATGTACCTAGGAGGTCGAAATGAAAACATCACAACTACAAATCGCACAAATCAAGTTAGCAGCAAAGACAGCAGAAATGGCTAGAGACGGAAGACTCGGCCCAAAAGGGGATGCTTTAAATATAGGCAAAAACAAGCTTGCACTTGTACACGCTAAAAGAGTTATCGAGATAGTCGAGGTTGATGGCGCTATAACTGGTCCTTTCTCTGGTTTAGCTAGAGCGATGATCGAGCTAGGCGAAACTATTTCAGAGTCTGTGGCACTTGGTGACAAGATTAAACGAGCACTAGCCTTTGAAGGATTAAAGTAGATAAAACCTGGTTAAAAAAAAGGAGATTAAGATGGCAACACGAGCAACGATAAAGATAGAAGGTTTCAATTTGGCTAAGGTTTACAAGCACTGGGACGGATACCCAGAGGCTACCGCAGGATGGCTGGTTGAATTCAACAAGATGTTTGTAGCAAAAAGGGGGACAGACCCAAATTACAAATTCGCGCAACTGTTACGCAGTTCGGTTTTTCTTGGAAAAAAACACAACCTAGACACGTCCGACACGACCGGGTGGGGGGTTGTTGCTTTCGATGAGTCATGGGGTGAAGAATACGAATACACGCTAATGAACGATGGGAGCATTGTCGTTAAGGAATAGGCGGAAAAGGTACAAAAGGGCCCTCGATTGGGTGTTACTTAGGTGTAACACTTAGTCGAGGGCTTTTACGTGCTCATGCCGAAAGCTAAAGGTTATAACGGACGCGCTGCCGTATTCTTCTTTAAATATACCGCTCCGGTTAAACACCATATCAACATAGACATGATCGAGCGGTACTCCGTAGTTCTTGTGATCGTGTTCTGTGTAAATCATAAGCCAGCCTTCAATTTTGCAAATTGTGTTTATCATCGATGCGGCTAAGTGTTGCCCGGCGCTATCGTAATAATGCGGCGCGACTATACAATGGGTAGGTACACCAGGACCCAAAAAAGCGCCCTGAAATTCATCGTCCCAGGTTGCATTGAAAGAAACCGGTATGCCTAGCCCGCCGATAAATAGTGACGTCTGGGCGGGTGTTGGTCTATCCAATGTAATCACGACACCGCAATGTTCGGTACTTTCCTATGGCGTGATCTATTCCAGAGTACACCCTTTTCCGGCTAAGCTTTGTGGCACGCATCAGGTTGTATTCGTAACTTTCATCGCCGCCGCTAACGATAACCTGTAGTGATTTCTTGTCCCCGGACAGCGTACTCTTAACGGTGAATTCTTCTGTTATTTGGTCGTATTTTCTTGTTATCATATATAGACGCTTGCACACCATATACGGCCTGTAAATAGGTAAAGCCATCTCGACGGGTATCCATCCCTCCGTGATTACCCGCACCGGATGGCCACAGCACGCGCCAGGGTTTACACACACACCCAGAATGGTCATAGCTACGCCTATGACAACCAGAGGTTTTTACCTATCCCCATGCTAGGCCGGGAATGCCTGGATGACTTAGACCCGGAACGCGCTCGCTAGTTAGTATGCGGGCACACCTAACCCTATCACGTGACGGCATTAGGCACAAATCGGTGCGTGCATGACCGTGCATTGGGGTATACATTGGGGCCTTTAATGTATACCTGGGGCAACATATATGTTGCTCTGGCTTTACAGGTGAGACACTATTTCTGTATCAATATGATGCAAAATCTAAAACGCGACACTTTGTCGCACTTTAACTTGAAAACGCGAAGTGTATCATATCGGACAGGGGTAATTCAAAGTACTTTGACAAGTATTTGGCCGCACACCACTCATTCGGTTAATATATACAATAAAGGGCGCACGCTCCGGTGTTATTTATCATACAGTGCTAATCAAATATTCAGACCGTACACAAAAAACGCAGACCAAACTTTCCCGAAATCCCCGAGATTAGGTCGGCCTATTTGGTGTACGGTGAACACACACGAACGGGCCAAGATATAGTGTATGTGATTAAAATATACGCGATAGGCCGTTCGATTTATATCAACGATCTACCCCGATTATGGCACCCAGGTGGCGGTTTTAGAATCTAAAGCGCGACAACGCGACAAAATAATAGAACGATCTGCCAAAATGTCGCACTTATGTAATACACCGATATCATTGGGTTATTCGGGGCGCATCGCCGCAAACCCGCATTCCACCGTGTCGCACTTTAGATTCGTCAATGATATTAGATACTTACACGCAAAAACACCCCTCAAAAACGTAAAGTGCGACAAATTGGGGGGTAAGCCTTTAAAACACACAAAAAAGCAGAATTGTATTCAGGGGGTAAGACATGGGGATAAGTGGCGCTAAATAAAGGGAGTTAACTATATATTTATTTTAATAATTAAACACGCGCGAGTGTACGGTAATTCGTCGATGCGGAATATTGTGTTACCCCCAATTTGTCGCGTTTTAACTTTTTTGGGCACTTTTTGGCACCTAACCCCCCGGAAACAAAAGAGAATCTAAAACGCGACAAACACGAAATAGGGCAATTTAGGGGGTGCAAAATGTCGCGCTTTAGAATTTCGGCATCGTATGTGCCCGCATTGATTGGTCTTTTTCTTTAATATAAAGTGCGACGCGCATAAGACAGCGGTTTTGCGGTGAATGAGACACTTTTATTTAGCCTATCAACCGCAACCCCTTGTTTTTATTGGGTTCTCGTGTACGAGGTAGTCCAAGCACCGACCCCGCAACCATTGCGCCCAGTGAAACGGTCACACCTGAGAACATAATACCGCACCAGGCTTCGCAGTTTCGATTCTGCGGGGTGTGCGCCGTGTGCCCCTATGACGTGGACGCTGAGCCGACAGCGGGCCTTAGAATCGCCCTCGTTGCGCCAAAAGTCCGTTTACCATTTTGAGCCCTTAAAACGGTCGATCTACACGCAAAATTTATTTGTCAAAATTTGATACAGTTGTAAAGCCAGCGAATATCGGCCATCTTTTGTTTTTGTTAATCCAAATTCGAAATTTGAAATTGAAAATTTTTAAAAAAAATCGTGATTAACTGTTGCAAAGTATTTGACAACATCGAATCAATGAATTAATCTGATATCAGACTGGGAGGTCAAAATGACAAACGCAAAAATTATTATAGAGATCGCAGGTTCGGCTAGAGAATACAAAGAAAGATACAAAACCGTCACTCACATGATGACACAGGATAATTGGGAGCTTGGCGGTTACATTGGAATGCCAGAACTAAACAAGGACATCGAATTTGTTAAGAAGTTCGGAATAAATGCGCTAAGGAGTAAGCTTTTATGCTTTTCTGAGATTGTAATAGAGGCTTCTCTTGATGCTTATTCCGAATTGATTGGAGATGACTTTGAAATGGCGAAAAAAGCGACATTGGGCAACCTTGAGATGGCTTTTGAGGTGGTTTAGTCCACCCTTTGGGGTTTTATTGTGCGTGACTTTGAAAATCACATAAACAACGCGATACAGGGCGCTATAGACAGGATTAGGCGCGAAACCGCCTATGACCTGTACCGGCCCCCCGCAAAAAGCGCGGATATTGACTATTTCACGAAAATAGTAAGCCCAAAGCTACAGGGAGAGTCAAATAAGATTTCGGTTGCGATTATGGCCGCAAAATTGGGGCGTGAGCAGGAAACCGCCATGCTTAAGTTCAGCGCCGGGCTAATGTCGATGCACATGGGAGATATCCTGAACGATTTTTTCGCGGAATGTATGTAAAGTACTTGCTGTAATGGATTATGTGTAATAGCTTAACAAAAAGACTGGGAATCTAAATCTGGAAATCAAAAATTTAAGTGAAAACTAACGGCTAAAGGCCAAAGGAAAATGAAATGACAAATGAAGTTAACAGAACAATGAAAGAAAAGATCGGAACCGCAACGATGGAGCAATATTTCAAAAATGCGGACCACGAAATCACGAAACAAGAGTGGCTAGACCTAGGTAGTATTGAAGGATTCAATCTTCACCGAATCGCCGGTGCCATTAAAGACTCGGACATGAACGAAAAGTTTGTAAAGGACTTATCTGCAAGTATGAAATTCTTGCTTGGAACCGATATCGCAAAGGTTCTAAATACAAGCGTTGAGGATGCGTTTTTTATTGTACTGATTCGCGGCATAAAAGAAGTACTCAAAGCACGGGACGCGGCGATCGAGGAAGAGGAAGCTGAAGCTGAAGATGTTGATAGCGAAGAGTTGAGTGTATCTCCGGCCTTCTTTTCTAAAATCTTCTCGATGAATAATGATTCTGACGAGGAAAAGGAACCAGAAGAGGTTAATGAGGACGAAGAGGTAGAATTTGACCCTAAAAAGGCGATGGAAATTCTGGTTGCCCTTGAAGATCTGAAAAGATGTATCTCTGCGATGAAGGCATAAAGATATGATAGTCGATCTATTGTTTAGTACTGCGATCGCTTGCTGGAAGTTGGTTTTTGCCATCTTCACAGCGGCCTTCGTGTATGAGTGTGCAAAAAGGATAATGAAAAAGGAAGAAGACGATGATTAAATATACAGAAGAACAAAACGAGGCCGCGCGTCGGCTGTCTATTGGTGATAGGATCGTGCTTGCGATTAAACTATCGCGACCATACCCAAACCCTGACGAGAACGGCGATCTTATCGTCCCGTGGTCCTTTGAATTCCTCGAAGAACGCGAGATAAAACTACTTAAGGCGCTTTTCCCGGAGGTAAAGTAGCATGATCTGTACTATTTCTGAGGTTGCAGAACGTTGTAACGTGACCCGTCAGACGGTCAGTAACTGGATCAGGAAGGGTTATTTGAAGCAGAGCGACCGTGGCGAGGTCGAGCTGTTTCCAGATCTTGAGTCCTGGGTAGACGAAAACACTAAAATTATGCACGTACTGGTGGAAAAATGAGAGAATTTTGCAGGTCCCGTGTCGATGAAAACGACAGAAGCCATGGAAAAGTAGACGTAACGGCCTTTGACGATGAAAGACATTGGACCGAAAAGGGAAAGGCGGCTGAGCAGATTGCCTCCGAGCACGAAAGACGCGAGAGGGCCGAGCAGCTAAGGGTTGCGAAGCTTGATGAAGAAGAAAGGCGTGCCGAATACATAGAAAAGAACATAAGAAACGTTGTCGAGGTCGGACCCGGTAATTATTATGGGTGCCTTTGTGTTGGCGTGCTTGATGGCAAGTGCTACTGGTCTGTTGGGAACTACGACGCGATGAATTGGCAAGAGATACGGCCATCGCTTTACAAGGAGCTAATGAAATGAGCGAATCTGAATACATAGTGCATGAACTAAACCGCAAATATGGCTTCTCTTTTATATACGCGACCAGGCTGTGCGAGATGTATCTAAGCGGCGAAGATATCGGATATCAGTCTCACCGAATCGATGAGATACTTGAGAAATGGGAGGATCTGGAATGGATAGTGAAATAGTAAGGACTGGGCACCCGGAGTCTCTTGGCGTTTTTGAAATGTCGATGGACGAGCTGTGTTTTTATCAGTACTTTAAGTGCAAAAATAAAGGCACATCGAGGGTTGTGTTAGAAAAGCGCATGAGGCCCTGTGTTGCGATGATAAACGAGTGCCTTAAGGACTTCGATGATAGAAACCCAAAAGACTCTGCCTTCGGCAAAAACGTATACGTTACGCTTAAGCACCTGTATCAGTTCGACAGAACTCAATACAACCGGAGAGGGTATCATTGCGATGGGTTCGGAACCAATGACATGAACTACATATGGTCAAACACGCAACCGACTATCTTTAACCGTTACCAAATTACGATGACCGACTGCCACGACCAGTCGTTGGTGGATATGCGAAAAAACCTGCCAGCCGAAAAGGAGTACTCTTTTCACAACAAGAGTTTGATAATGCTACGGCCAAACGTGCCGCACCGTGTAAACGAATGCGGAACCGAAGGCGTTAGGACGTTCTTTAAGTTATCAATAACAGATCATGAGTACGATCTTTATGGTAACTCGATAAACCACAAACTCATAACCGCCAAAAACTATCCTAAAAGACTCAGGAATAAATGGCGAAACCCGCCAGAGAGAATATTATGATAGACATACTGGACCACATGGAAGAGGGGAGCCCTGAATACTCTTGGTTGATGTTCGGGCTGGGTATAGGCACGATGAGCTCAAAAACGATCGTCGATCACGGCCTGGACCTTATCGCTCACGGGGTAGCTCCCGGTGACGAGAATTTTATTTTGATGATGATAGACAAGCACTCTGCTTTTTGCCCGGAGCGTTCAGGAATGCTGCGGAAAAGCAAAGAGGAAATAATAGGACACGCCAAAGGGGACGGCCTATAAAAATGTTGCATTTGTTCGGACATGGTGTAAGTTTTTCACTATGGAGACTTTAAATGAATGGACATATGATGTATGCCTTAAGAGGCTGGGATTCATTCTCGATGAGGTAATAGATGATGTTTGTGATTATGTTTGCGCCGATCCTTCGGTTATACTTCCATCAGATTTCGCGAAGATTATCGAAAGGTCTGTGAGCGAATCTTACAGCATCATATCGGGTAACTATCTAGTAAGGCTAAAAAAAGAAAAGATAAAAGAACTAAAAGAAGACATAAAAAACATGGTTGTTATGATTTTAATAGAAAAGGCAATAGGGAAATAAGATGACAGAAATTAAAAGAAAAATTGAGCAGTGCGTCGAGCTTTATATTGATTCAGATATACGAGCTGAGATCGACAAAGAAGACGAAAAGGCTTCGCAGAAAAGCATTAGAGAGGTGTTCGACTTCCTGCTTACTACAAACCTGAAATCGCTACCTGACTTACCGGAAAGCTTCAAAAATCAGATAATCGAAAATGCCTCTGGCGTTCTTTCGGCGGCTCTTATCGCGGATATTAACTCCGAGTCGATCAAGACAAGAACATTCTCGGATGAAGTGATTTCTTACTGTGTTTACCGTTTAAAATCTGGCGATAGTCAGATGATTAAAGATGTCGCGACAGAGGCGTTCAATTTATGAGTGATAGATTTAAGAAATTCGATCTCGACGAGAAGCAATACGTTATAAAGTACGAGGAACCTGACCACGAGGGAGATGTTTACGCTTCCGGGTGCTTCGATGTTGTGGAAATAAACAAGCGTGTATTTATGAGCCACGACCACGAATCGGAGCCGGAGATGCTTGTTAAGCTTGATGTAGACGATTCTGGGGTATTTTTCTCCAAAGGAAAGTACAGAAAAATGCCCCCGGATGAATGGATCGATCTCGGGTACGCATTCCTTCCGGCGTTCGTGCCTGTAAGTGCAAGGATATCTGGGGATTCGGATAGAATGAGATTCGACAAGATAAACATAACCTCAATAGGATTGGTGAAGAGAAATGTCAAATGACGGAATAGGAAAGGCTGGGCTTATTGCCTTCGCAGCGGCTGCCGGTGGTGGTCTTTGGAAGATGTTTGAGGAAAGGTTATCAAATAATAACAAGCTTGATGACATCGTAGAGCACCTCGAAAACATAGAGTCGAAACTGGAGGAGGCGAAGAGTGAAAAAAGAAATAACGATAAGGGATAATTCCGGCTTGAATGTATTTGAGCTTGTCGATGGCAAGAAGTACATAATAAACGCAGAGAACTTTTCAAAAGACGAGTTGTACCAGCTTTCACGGACGATTCGCGAGGAGATGCCGCTCTCGTACGCCGTAGTTGTTAACGGAAAAATCGGGGTAGAATTAGATGATTAAAACTATTAGAGAAATATTGATATGGTCCGCTCTTTCATACCTTTTGGTGGACGCCTACCTAAAGAATAACCAGATTAACTCGGTTTATGACTGGGTGGAGTGGGCGGAGTCCGAGATTGACGCCGCAAACCTAACCATAGAAGATCACGGCGAAAGAATAAAGGATCTGGAGGACTGCTTAGAATGACAAATTGCATACATGAAATGTGCCAAGATTCGGATAAGGGTTTCTGCTGGCACAGTTTGCGGGTACAGGGTCTCAGAGACGATATAAAAATGTATCACAAGATGTCACACAAAGATGACTACTATATGATTCAGGCGCAGAAATCGCACCTTGAACTTGAACAGATACTGGAGGATTACGGAGAATGAACCAATACAACGAGATAAACCTTAAGGATAAGATCAGCTCTGCTGACATAGTGAAGCTGGGGCCGCAATCTGGCAGCACTTTTGACGGAGTTATTCAGTGCGTTTTTGACCTGGACGGCTACGGGCTGCCAAGCAACAAACTGTCTGTGGATACCTACTTTATGGAGACGGCAAGCGCAGAAGATGTTTTAATGGAGTGCATATACGAGGCCGAGAACATGATACAAGAATATCGTGACGAGCAAGAACTAGGAAAGGGGACATAGTTATGAACAAACAAAACCCAAGCTGTGAGGCATATATATTTTGCGGACATTCAGGTTCTGGTAAGACTCAACAGGCTGCCGACTTTATGAAGGAAAACGGCGGGCTCGATAACTACTCCATGCTGACGCACTCGTCTCATATCTCTAACGACAAAACAAAGGTCATAATGGAGTTCAACTCGTACACAAACGCAACCGCTGCTGTCATTGACGAGATGTGCTTCGACCAGGTGTATCTGGTGAGATGCAACAAAGGATACGCGCCCGGACAGCTTACCGAAAAGAAGGTGGAGTCATGATCAAGAAGACAGTAAACAAAGTTAAGAGAAAGCTTTTCGGCCCAAGAGTTGAAAACAAGTTTTTAACGATCATCGAGTCACCGTACGGTGGCGATTTTGAGAGAAACGAGCAATACGCGATGAAGTGTGCCAGGGACTCGTACGAGAGGGGCGAGGTGCCGTTCGCGTCGCACCTTTTGTACACTAGATTCATGAACGATCTCGTCAAAGAAGAGAGAGATGACGGTATAAGCTTCGGGCTAAAGATAGGTGAGTCTTCTGCTACCTTGGCTGCGGTGTACACGGATTTCGGAATAAGTGCGGGCATGAAAAAGGGCATAAAGTTCTGGGAAGACATCGGGGTCACGGTTGAATATCGGAATATATTTTAATGAGCCTCTCCGTTCAGCAGATAGAGATTGACCCGCCAGAACACAAGATGAACTCGCTGGTTATATCTAACTCTGATATTGAGTTCAGTATATCGTTCACCGACTTTGAAGACGCGATGGAAAAGATCGCAAAGATCATAAGCGAAGATGAAAAACCAAGATATCCAAAGTTAGAGTCTGCTTATTTTATGCCGTAATCAAATAACGATCAAATAAGAAAAGCAAAATAAAACGGGGGCCTACCCCGTTTTTGTTGTTTAAAATCAAAGCCCGATCAAATAAAGAATCAAAGTACTTTACAATGACGCTTTCCTAGATTAATATTTAACTGGGAGACAATAATGACAAATCTAAAAAAGACAATTGAGAAAATTCCTTGTGAGTACGTTTTTGATGCAGGCATGGGGCGAGGTATTTCGCTTCTTCACGACATGGATCACGTACTTCACCTGATATCAAAAACAAAAAATATAAGGGCGATTTCCTCATTCGACGCCAGGATACTTATAAGCACTGAAAACGGAAAGACGAAGGTTTGCTTTACTGATAGGGAACGATTTCTTGGCGCATGTTACACTCTTATAGTTTCTATGGGGTTCAATGTCGCAAATTGCATTATGTGCGATGGTGATTTTTTCAGGAAACACAGCTCGGACCCCAAGCCGAGACTGGCAAAAATGACATGCTCAGAGGCGTGCAGCAGCAGCATGAAGTCCAAGCGAGCAAAAATAAGAAAAATGCTAAAGGGCGGAAGATCACTCACCGAGTCGGCCAGGATGCTTATGTTGTCCGAGAGCGTTGCCTCGGCTATAAGTGGTGACCGGGCATGAGGGCGCATATATACACAAGGGTCTCTGGAAATAAACAAAAAGAGACTAGGCTCGGCCTGGAGACACAAATCGCAACCTGTAAAAAATACTGCGACGAAAGAGAAATCTTGGATGTCAAAGTGTACGAAGACGGGGCTGTTTCTGGAAAAAAGCACCCGTCGAGACGGCCAGCGTTCGCGGAGATGCTTGATAGCTTAGAGTCTGGCGATATAGTTCTTGTTGCCAAGATGTGCCGGTTCTCAAGGGACCTGAGGGACGCCCTGAATATCGAAAAAATGATAATGAAGAGGGGGTGCTTTCTCGTGGAGGCTTCGAGTGTCGGCCTTAACAACAACACGCCGGAGGCCCGCCTTATGAGGTCTCTCGCGATGTGCCTCGCCGCCTATGAGTCTGAGAAGGCCAGCGAAAGGATGCGGGCATACAAAAAGAACAGAAGGTCGAACGGCAAAGTCGATGGGTGCCTTCCCTATGGCTACACGTCGGACGGTGAAAACATAGTCATCGATAAGATGGAGACCTACATACTGGAGAAGGCCCTAGAGATGGAGTCAAAAGGTATCACGCACAGAAAGATAGCAAACGAGCTAGACAGCGAAGGTCACAAAACAAGAACGGGTAAGGAATTCAACAGCAGGCGTGTTGGATACATATTAAGAAATTCAAAAAAAGAAAACAACATATCGGGGGTAACATGAAAGTAAATTTTGAATACATGGGGAAAAGGTACAAACTGGAAAGACTGAAAACGTTTACCGAGGAAAAGTGGGCAGCATTTTTGATTCATTATGATACAGATCTGTTTTTAGATATATCCAATACGCTGGCTTGTGGTATAAATAAAATTGTGCAATGTTCTAACGATGCACGACAATGTACACGAACCCAGCCACTATAAACTACCTATACGGGCGGAGCTTAACGGCTCCATCGTTCGTGTAAACATACAATGTAAGGACCTGATCCAGGCGCTTGGCTTTTACGAGTCATGGCCCCTGGCTTCTTGCATTAAGTACCTTTTCCGACTCGGAAAAAAAGACCCAACAAAAGAATTAGAAGATATCGAAAAGTCTCGCGAATTCCTTTCTATGGAAATCGACTACCGAAAAGAGCGACAGGTAGATCACGGATGCACCTGGCCTCATTCATGGGGCGGGCGTCCAAGCGATAAGGCCCTCGCTGACGCGGAACCTATACCGCACAATTTCCAAAAAACACGATGCGACATAGAGGTCACATCGTCATGGTCCGGTGTGAATAATGATTAAGCTAATGCACGGTGACTGCTTAGAAGTCGAGATCGAACCAGATTCTGTTGACATGGTTTTGTATGATCCACCGCATTGGACCACTGTATGTAACTGTGACTCAGTGATCCCCGAAGAATACTTTTCGAGAATGGTTGACCGTTGCCGCGAGCACGGCATCGAAGACTTAGAGGTGGTATCTTGAACGACGAATGGTACACGCCTGAATGGGTTACAGAGGCCGCTAGATCGTGTTTCGGTGGAAGCATTGACCTGGACCCGGCCTCATGTGACAAGGCCAACACCAAAGTTAAGGCTAAAGAGATATATACAAAAGAGGAAGATGGGCTTTCTAAGCCATGGGCCGGTAACGTATTTCTAAACCCACCATTCAGCGACGTTACGCCGTGGGTCGATAAGTGCTGCTCCGTCAGGGGTGGCGGGAGCGTGATACTCATAACGCACTCGAATACGGACGTTAAGTGGTGGCAAAAAGCCGCGAAGAGCTGCGACTCCCTGGCCATGCCATCTGGCCGCGTAAAGTTTGTACGCCCGGACTTCACTATAGGCACGCGACCAAAGAAGGGTGTCACGGTTTTCTTATTCAGTCAGGACAAGGCAATCAGGAGCAGATTTAACAAGGTATTCAAGGAATTCGGGGTGACATTAATTGTCAGAGATTGAGAAGTTTTCGGTTGCGCTTTCAGGCGAGATGGATTCTCTTTATCCGAGGATATGCGATAAGCTGCGAGAATGCGCCAGGCACGCCAGGGGGCGTCTTAGGTACAAACACCTTGTCGGCAGGGTTGATGGTTCACTATACGTAGTAGGATGCGAGCGCTGCTCTAGACTGAACAATTCCGGATACAGGAAATACATAATAGCCGTCGGCGTAGAGTTTGATGGCGATAAGGTTTGTGATTTTCAATCTAAAGAATTATTAGATGAGCTATCAGAATGTGTAAGCGTCCTGTTTTTTGATTCAAGGGATCACCGAGAGGCTCCTTTTGATTTCATGAAATGGGAATTGCAGGAAGGTTATCATATCGATAATGGTTTTATTTTTAAGAGGTGGTGGGTTTCATGAGTAAGTTTTCAAAAAGAAAAGGCTGGGGTGTCCTTAACGGTCAAAAGATTGACACGAACATGCCCAAAGTGGACATCGTTGATCTCACGCTTGAGCAGTCTGATATTTATATTGACTACCTAGAGATGCAATGCCTCCACATGCAGGGCAATTTGGACGAGGAGCACCTCGACCTAATGAAGATGCGCGAAAAAGAAATACTGAGCTGGCGGTCAAACGATCAGAACTGGCTCGGGGACAAATTGGTATGATACTGGAAGTAGAGAACGACTTCGATCTTGTTATATGTGAGACGATCGCGAGGGGCATCGACAGCATGAAAATAAGAATGCGTGACGATATCGCCGAGGAGTTCCTGGAGATACTTGAAGACGCCATGGACGCCTACGAATACGAGACGAAAGAGTGCTAGGTGATTACCCCGCGACCTTCTTCGAGTTTACCGTTCCCGGAAAACCGGTCCCGAAACAATCCACCCGTAAGTCTGGCTCAAGGTTTTACCGCGACCCAAGGATAACAAAGCACCAGAACCTCATAAAAAGAGAAATGAGGCACGCAGGCATAATTAAGCCGCTCGAGAACATATTCTCGGTTGAGATAATTTTCAACCTTAAGGCTTCAGAGTCTGTCATAAAAAAAATGCCGCATATTCTGGGGAGCCCAATATGCACGCAAAAAAGCAAAGGAGATTGCGACAACCTGGCAAAGTGCGTACTCGACGGGATGAACGGACTCGCGTTTTTTGATGATTCACAGGTCACTACATTAATTGTTAAAAAGGTTCTTTCCGATCACTGGAGCACTAAAGTTTTCGCCCAAGCGCATCACACGCGTGACCTCAAAGGGTTTAAGGGTTATAAGTTTATAGTGGGTGAAGAATGAGCGTACCAGACAATGCAATAAAAGAATTATTTACATGCGCACTTGAGAGATGCGGTGATAACCCGTCTCTGGATGACTACTTTCTCGCCCTAAAATCTGTAAAAGATGAAATAATACAGATACTTGATGTTGAAATGCGCGAATGCGTATGCAGCGCATCGGGGAGAGAAGGGGTCCAGATAGATGGTTTCGGATGAAGACTTACAGTACGGTGGCATATTAAGCGACTACGTGGTCGAGAGATTCAAGGAGCGCAAAAATCCGATCGATATTGCATATGACTTATGCGATAAGAACGGATTAACTATGGCGCAGGCACGCGACTTCGTTAAGATGATCATAGACAAAAAGACGGAAGGCGAGAATATGTTTGACGACATAGGTAAGCGTACCGAGAATCTGGTATCACTTAGGGATATGTTTAATTCTGCAAGGTTAAATGGCGATGCGGACTTGATGGTAAAGATAGAGTCTAGGATCGCGAAGACAAAAGGCACGGACGCGCCTATAGTCGTTCATCAGGAAATGACAAAGAAAGACTACGAGATATATGACGGTCCACTTGTGGTTCAAAGCATAGCCCTGGCGATGTTGAAGGCGGCAGGAAAAAAGATACCGGAACATCTGGAGGGTGAAGTCATAACTGTTGACCCGGAAGAAGAACCGGCGGAGGGATAATTTGGCAAGCTTTGGACGATACACTTCTGACGCTATAAACGAGATTATCCTTCAGTCTTATATTGTGGGCATGCACTACGGATGCACCTTATCGCTCCCGAGAAACGTAGCCCTTTCTTACATATTCAGCGGGGACAAAAGTGTTTTTGCTATGTGTGATTTTATGGAAAATCTATACGACGAGGCCAGCTCAAGATGCAGGCTCTAGCGCTTGAAGACATGAGTTTAAAAGACCAGCTTGTCGAGACCGGCAAGTGGCCAGACTTCCTAAACGAAATGGCCAAGAGAAACCGAGAGAATAACAAAGAGCTTGTGTCGCACGGATTAAAGCCAAGAAAGCTCGAAGACGTTATTCGTTACGACTGGTCACTTAATGCGCGACCAAAGCAAAGAATGCCGAACAACGGAAAGGGCGTCGTGTTTGCCTGCTGCGGTCGCGGTTTTGGCAAAACCCATATGGGCGCAAATAACACCATAGAGTACGCATGGAAAAATCCTGGCGCGATTATCTGCATAATGGGCAAGAACTACAAAGACTGCCGACGCGTCATGATAGAGGGAAAGTCTGGCATAATAAAGAACTCTCCCCCGTGGTTTGAGCCTCATTACGAGCCAGCAAAAGGGCAGATAACCTGGCCCAATGGTTCGATTGCTTATGTTTTCACTTCGGACGCGCCTGACGATGTTGTCGGTTATCAGTATAATTTTGCATGGGTAGACGAGCTGTGTAAGTGGAAAAACTCTGGTTACGTTTGGGAGATGCTTGAGTTCTGTGTTCGCCTTGAGGACTTCGGCGATCCACTGGTGCTCATAACAAGCACCCCCCGTGTAAACAAGACAATCCTGGACATCATACAGGACGAAGATACTCACCTTATCCGTGGATCTATGTATGAGAATCAGGACAATCTATCTAAGAAGTTTTTAAGCAAAATGCAGAGAAAGTACGAAGGAACGAGTATCGGCAAGCAAGAGATACACGCGGAGATCTTACTAGAGGTCACCGGAGCACTTTGGACCCTGGATATGATAGACGGCGGCAGAAAATTCCCGGTCCCGGAGGAGGGGTTTTCGCACGTATTTATTGGTGTCGATCCGCAGATAGAAGAGGCCAAGAGGGATATCGACACAAACATGACTGGAATTGTCGTGGTCGGAATAAGAAAGATCGGTGATATTTATCATTACTGGGTTCTTGATGATATGAGCAAAAGCGGATCACCTATAACCTGGGCAAAGCAAGTAAACCTGGCCTATGAGAGATACCAGGCCGATAAGGTCGTATTCGAGAAAAACCAGGGCGGCCAGATGGGTCCTACGATCCTTAAGGGCGTAAACCCGAATATCGTAATAGATGACGCATACACCGGAAAGCGCGGTAAAAGACTAAGGGCAGAGCCAGTATCCGCTCTTTACGAGCAGGGCCGCGTGCATCACACAAGGGTATTTGACGAGCTCGAACAAGAGCAGACCCAATGGTCTCCTGAGACTTCTAAGTACTCCCCTGACCGTCTTGACGCGTTGTGCTGGGCCATAGGCAGGCACCTTGATTCAGAAGACCAGCCGGATTTTTGTCTTATCTGATATTGTGATCGGATGAGAATATCAAAAGACTTCTGGCTTAAAGAATTTACAAGATCACAAATAGCTTCACGTCACGGAATAGACAATTCCGCAAGCTCTACTCAAAGAATGAACATAGCCCGTCTGGTTCATTGCGTCCTACAGCCGGTTCGAACCTATATCGGGAGGCCGTTAAATATAAGCTCCGGGCTGCGTGTACCCCTGGTAAATAAGAAGGCAGGGGGATCGCGAACTAGCGATCACCTGACAGCCAGTGCTGCTGATACAGAGAGTCCCGGCATGAGCAATAGAGAATTAGTTCAAGTGTACGAAAAGCTAAGACGGGATGGCATAATAGATTACGACCAGCTAATCTTAGAATTTCATAACGACTCAGACCCTCAAAGCGGATGGGTTCATGTAAGCAACCGGATCGAAAAGAACAGAGGGATGTCTTTCTCAATTCCCTAGCGGTCTATGTGGTGAGTATGGCTCGGGTTTCTTGCCGTGGCCTTGTTCATCGAGACCTCTAGCCGGGCCTGCCGCAACCTAAGAAGCGCTTCTTCGAGCTCCAATTTTTCAGCCTTGGCAATGTCTAGCTTTTTGACCATTGTTTCTGTTTTACCGGATAATTCTTTCACTTTTAATTCTAGGTCCTCTATTTTTTCGCCTTCGTTGTTGTTTCTGTTTTCTTTGATCCACTTATCAACATACTTTAGTAGCAAATCCAGCACCAGAGGGGTGACTATTGTTAGCACCCTGGTTATAACCTTAGTCATCATTATTTAATCCCCCGTTAAAAGTTGGTTTATGCTTACAATAGCACAAAAGAATCATCATGGAGTCACAAATGAAAGCCAAAGAATTAGAGAGACTTAAACAAATAGCAGGAAGAAACGTGTCGATCGGTGTTTACAACCAGACAAAGTTAATAGAAGAGCTTGAAAAACACGTAGAGCAAGAAGAAGAATTAGAGGACAAAGTTGAGCTGGAATCCGGCTCCGAGGCGAAAGCCGATAGCGAAGATCCCGAGCCGATCGCGGTAAAAGAAGATGCCGAAGTTAAAACGGGAAAACTTTCTCTCCGAAATCTAATAAACAAGAAAGAACAATAAAGTGAAGAAAAAATCTTTCTTCGGCTCCCTGCTGTCAAAATCCCAGCAGGTTTATTCGACATCGAGCGTCAATGCAGAGGGCGGATCAACGCTCCAATCTCTTTTTGATATGTCGGAAACATCGCGACAGACGCGGACACCTCTTGACTCCTACTCCAATATTCCATGGGTCCGGGCCGCTGTTGGAAAGATATCTGACACTGTTTCGCACCATATATCTGGGAATCTTTATCTTTACGATAAAAACGATTCCTCAGAACATAAGACCCCAATTACGAAACACGAGATACTTGATTTCATAAACAAGGCTAATCCGGTCATGTCGAAACAGACAGCCTTTAAGGTTGGCCAGATGTATTACGAGCTTCCCGGTATATACTACTGGTTCGTTCAACTTGATCGATCAGGATCTCCTTCGATGTATTGGCCTATACCGCCGAATTGGTGCCAGTTTAATCATGACAGTGACACTTACACTGTAAAATTCGACGATAACGGGGCAGACTCGCTTACAGTTGATCCCCACCAGGTAGTAAAGTTCGCCAACACGGACCCGACACAACCATACGCCCACATAGGGAGCTCCGCGACCCGTGCCCTGTCGGACGAGATAGACACCGACGAAATGGCCTCAAAGTACTTGCGGGCTTTTCTTGCGAACAATGCAGAGCCGTCTGCGATCGTATCGTTCGAGAACATGACTACGGACCAGCTGAAACAAGCGAAGGCTGACTGGCAGAATAGACATCTTGGGGTTGAAAAAACCTCCGGCGTCAGGTTCACCAATAGAAAGATAGACTACCAGCAACTACAGCAAAACTTAAGCCAGCTGGAGATGATAGATCTCAGAAAGTACCAGCGGGACATGATCATACAGACATTCGGTATACCACCGGAGATGCTCGGGATCATCACAAATTCTAACCGCGCAACCATAGACGCGGCAGAGTACATATACGCAAGAACAGTTATCGAGCCTCGCATATCTTATATAGTTAGCGAGATTCAATCACAGGTTATCGATGTGTTCTGGCCCGACTCAGGCATGGTTCTGGCTTGCCGAACAAGTGTACCGGATGACAACGAGAAGATAAGGCAACAATTAGAGGCCCATAAAGAGGTGGTCACATACGATGAGGTGCGCGCTAACATTGGACTTAAACCTTTACCGGACCCAGAGGTCGGTTCTCGCTTTGGATCGCCTAATGGAAGCCGGGAAGACCCAAACGCTAGGGACAAGCCATCGGCTTCGGGCTCTAAATCTTTTGATGAAAATATCGCCGAAGGTTTGTATCCCGTCAATAAGAGTGCAATCACCTCTGCTGATATCGATACCGCCTTATCCTCTGTTGATTGGGACGACATATTCGGTAGCGAGGAGGTCGAAGAGGCCCTTCGCGATGCCATGGGAAAATTCAACAAGATAGCTGAGGAAGAGATAGGAATTACTAACCCTGACCCGAGCGAATCGGTCCAGTTAGGTGACGAAGCGACCGAGGCATACATAACGAGCACGGTAAGATCTCTTGGCGATGAGGCGTTCACGGCTGGCCTTAAATCACAATTTAGAAACATAATGAGGGATGCGGCTTTGGATGGTTTCACCGCACGGGATACTGTGAAAAGGTTAATGTCTGCCGTTGATGGAATATCGAAAAAGAAAGCCCTAGTCATTGCTAGAACGGAATCAGCCAAAGCTTCAAACTTTGCCAAAAACAGAAGCTTTCAAGCTTCTGGAAGAATAAACTACAAAGAATGGGTACACAACAGCTTCGGCAAGGGGTCTAGGGACTATCACAAGGCGATAGACGGGGCTGTCGTTCGCTATAACGATGTGTTTACCGTGACCGGCCCTGACGGTTATATGGACTCCGCCGAGTACCCTACATCGTTTACGCAGCCGGTTAATAATATCAATTGCAGATGCACGATGATTGGCCTGGCCAGTGACCCTAACGGAGAGAAATCCAAACGAACAAAGACCGAAAGGCTCAAGGCTGTTAAAAAGCAAGACGAACAATTAATGAAGACTGTTAAACTGTTGAAATCTATGTTTGAAAAGAAAATAATAACGGCAGCTCGTGAAACCGGAAAAGCCCTTGAGGGTTCTCGGTTATGATTATCAATAAGTATTTCGGCGAGATACTCGAAGAGGACAAGGAGTTTGACTGGGAAAAGGCCACTAAAAACGGCATTAAGGTTAAATACAAACTTTCCGATTCCATACCTGACCGGAGCGGCGATACAATAAACCAGGATGGATGGCACCTAGACAACTACAACCGCAACCCGGTAGTACTTGTTAACCATGACAGAAAAAGCATACCAGCCGCTAAGGGTAGTGTTTTTGTGGAGAAGGGTGCCCTTTGGGGAATCGCCCATTACCCGCCAGAGATCGTGTCAAAGGTTGCGAACGAGATCGGTAAGATGTCGGCATTTGGTGCATTCAAGGCTGTTTCGATAGGCATGAGACCAATACGCGCCACTCCAAACAAAGAGAGATCGAAAGACTTTGACCGGCCTGTAGACTTTCACGAGCAGGAGCTGCTTGAATGGTCGATAGTTACGATCCCGGACAACCCACGGTCGGTGGCAGAATTTAATAAAAGCTCGGATAGTTTGTGTGCGGAGAGCCGCACTAAACTTTTCGAGCAATTCTTTAAGGATAAAACGATGAGTGAAAACACAGAAATCGTCGAAGATGAAGCGACAGATAACGTCGCAGAACCTGAACAGGCGTCAGAAGATAAAAAGCAATGCGAGTGCGGAAGTGAGCCTTGCGAATGCGAAAAAGAAGAGAAAGAAGATAACGCAGAAGAGGAGGCACCAGACGCCCCAGAATCTGATAAATCTTTCGACCTAGAGAAAACCTTGATTGCGCTCCGTGCAGACATGGATGAAGTTAAGGGATTGGTTTCGAACCTTGTTTCGAAATCAGCAACTGCTTTAGTCGATGGCGAATCTGAGGGTGAAGAGCAAGAAACAAAAACCACTCACAAAGGGAACGATGAAACTCCGGTCGAGGTGACTGTTGCAAGAATCGTAGCCAAAGAAATGAGCGAAATGATAAAAGAAATTAAAGGAGAAAAGTAAATGACCGAAACAAACAAGACGGTTGAAGAAATGACCCAAGATGCTCTTGCACCTATTAAGGAAGAGCTGAAAGGTTATTTGAAATCAAACCGAGAAGATTACACGAGCGCATTCGTTAAGGCGCATCAGGGTATCTCTGGTAAAGCAGAGAGAACAACTGACGACTTGATGAAGGCTATCTCATGCGTAGCAGCTGCACAGCAACCATGGCAGGCCCCGCAAATCGCTAAAGCAAAAGGCTTTGACGACGTAGCGAAGGACCTTAGCCCGTTAAGCATTAGCGGCGGCGCGGCCCTTATCGCACCTAACTATTCAGCTTCAGTTATCGAATTGCTTCGTAACGAATCTGTATTTTTTCAGTGCAATCCGGGACGAGTTGAGCTAGTTAACGGCCACCTAGTTGTACCACGTCACGCGACTGGTTCACAAGGCGGATGGGGTGGCGCTTGCGGCCCAGCAGATGAGAGCCAGCCTACTTTTGATATGATGCAAATGCAACAAAAGAAAGCCAGCTTAATCGTTCCAGTGTGCGAGGACTTATTAAGTCTTTCAAGCTTTGGCGTTGTGAGCATTCTTCAAGCAGACATGTTTGACGGATTAGCTACACTTATCGACCAGGCTTTCATATACGGAACAGGCGCAAACGGCGAGCCTTTGGGATTGCTTAACAAGTGCCCTGCGGAAAACTTTGTTGATGGCGCTAAGGCCGGAGCAGAAGTTACGCTTGAGGAAGTACGAAAATTCATGTCTAAGCTTCGCTTGGTATTGAAGAAGAAAAACGTTCGACCTACTCGCGACAGCGGAAAAATCCTAATGAGTTACGAAGTTGAAGAGGCTTTGGTTCAGATTTCAGACGGCAACGGAAACATTGCATTCCCTGAAATGGCCCAAGGAATGTTTCAAGGTTACAAATATGTTTCATCTAACAACGTTCCATCGGACAAGTTGATCTTGGTTGACTTCCGTCATGTGCTTTACGGTACGGGTACGCCCTTGATGAAGCTTGAGCGATTGGCAAAAACACGAGCATGTCCTACGCATGTTGATTTCTACGCTGAAACAAACGTGGACATCGGCTTCCGTCACGACGGCAAAGAGATTGCGGTTCTTGAAAACATCGACTGGATCGCATAAGGAGTATTGAGATGAGTTTATACGGAACATACCGATCACCAGCTGACACCACATACTACCAGGTACTTGCTCGCGCAAGTGGCCTGACAGATGCGAGTGCGGCTATTGGTGCAAGTAATTATTACATAGATCGACTTCCACGGGTTTATGACCCTGTAGCTGAATTAACCAAGGTTGAGCGGCACGACGGAATCGGCATTCACGCGGTAATTGACGCGTCAGCGGCAGGTGGAAGCACAGTCTTTCCGCAGGTCGGAGACAAGTTTGAGATCGCTTTCAAGCTGGAGCAATCCACCGACGCTTCGACATGGACTGAGGTCACGATAACTGACTTTTACTGTGAAGACTTGATCGATGGTTTTGATGCTGCAACTAACACAATTAAAGTTGAAGGCGAGATTCGTGCCGGTAATGCAGGGGCAGGTTCAATCCTTTACCTCGCAACCAACATCGACGCCGGGCGACTTAATCGATACGTTAGACTTGCGGCTATCGACCAGGAGTTCAACGGAACGTCAGCGGATGCTATTTCTGTTGATATCCTAGGATCACTTGAGCGCCAGCACGCAGTTTCCAAAGCCGTAGTTACGGAGCTTTAATGAGAAGCGTAGTTTTCCTGACAGGATGGCAAAACTACAAACGAGACGAAGAGGCGGAGCTTGATGACAAGACCGCCTCTTTTCTTGTTTTTGAGAACATTGCCAGAGAATTTTTCCCAGAAAAACCCAAAAAGAGAAAGAGCGTAAAGTCTAAAAACAAAGTCTTCGACGATGAGAAGTTAATACGTAAAAATCTCTAAAGCTGTATTATTACCATATGCCATCAGTATGCGACACAACCGGTAATAAGGAGATAATGTTATGCTCCGTTGAGGATCTTAAGGATTACCTCGGGCTTGAGGTTATCGACGAGGCTAAGGCAGAGAGATACATAAAAATATCTTCAGAACTTATAGAAAATTACTTGGACAGAAAATTGGGATACGTTGAGGATCACGTTGAATACGTGCAGGGATTTGGCCAAAACTCTCTCATATTATCCCGCTACCCAATATCTAATCTAAAGTCGATAGAGCTTGAAGATAATTGCTGCGAAAGCATGTGCTCATGTTGCTGTGACGATAAGTACCTAGTTGACTCCGGGGCTGGCGTAGTCAATTCTTGCTGCCAGTTTTCGTGGACAGCCCAGAAAAGGATTACTTCTTCAAATAGAAGAAAACAGGCTGGCGCTGAGTGCTACAGCTATAAGGTGACATATTCGGGCGGCTACTGCCTCGCCGACGGTGGCGACCCAGAAGACGATAGTATCTGCACCCTGCCCTGGCCAATAAAGGACGCCGTTATGGCTGGGGCTGCCGAGCTCTATAACGGAAAAGTTAGCAATTGCGGTGATATTAAGAGCAAAAAGATAGGCAGCGTTTCCGTTAGCTACTTTTCGCCGAGCGAGCTTAACAACACAGGAAGGCCAGTGATAAGGGGGCTTTCGGTTTCACACCTGGACATACTTGATAGGTACAAAAGGTACTATAGCGACAGAGCGTAGGTTTAAGATATGAGCAAAAACAACATAGTAAACGACGAACTGCACCTCCCAAGAACGGGGCTTGGCGGTAGCTACGTATTGAGAAAAGACGCCGCCGTAGAGCTTCTTGCTGATGCGATATCGGCAGGAGCCTCCGACAAGATACAGAACGCTGACTCGAGCTCCAGCATGGATGTTTCCGACAGTGACCTTATAAGTGGAAGACTCAACGGTAGTCGGAGATTGCTTCTTGGTGAGAGCTTTCAGATACTCGGCGGAGGGCTTTCTTCCTTAACCGTGCTACAGACCCCAGGCTCTGAGCAGGTTCAAATAAACACCCAAAACATAAACATAGTACATAAGAACGCCCTAAGCGACGACACCGCGACCAGGGCTGTCGATAACGTAATGTACCTGGACGCTAACGGGGATCTTCTGGTATCACCGCTACCGGCCCCGATTGATTCGCCTGGACTTTACTATAGAGATTCTTCTGGAAATTCAGTACCAGTCCCGCTACTTGATAACAATACTCTTTCTCTTGATCCTTACTACGCAAAGAACGGTCAAAATAACACGATAGAGGTTGCGGGTGAGAACTACAATGGGGCAACAGCTTTCGACTTCGGGCCCGATGTCTCTGTCGTAAGCACTGATATAATTACCCCTAACAAAGCTATACTTGTCGTTAACCCTTCGGCGTCAGGAAATCAGACAGCGCAGGCCGGAGTTTCCGGTGACGCACTTGGAACGACATCTATCCTTGAGACCTACAGCGACGTTCAGATCCCAGGCTCCACCGCAAACCCATGGCAAAACGCCGTAAACGTTACAACGTCTCTGGGCGCCATACTTAAGAATGGCGGCTCTGGTGGTGATTGGGACGCAGGGGCGACTTTTGGTTCAGTAGCTAATGGTGTTGATTTCAGGTTAAGGTTCAAGATAAACACACAAAACCTAGAGCGTTCGATGATAGGATTCTCAGAGACCTATGTTGACGCCAATTGGACCACGATCCAGTACGGGCTTTATTTCGGCTCAACCACTAACGGCGTAAAACCAGTAGAGAACGGGGCCGTAGTGAACACCAACGTGGCAACAACCACACCGGGTGACGAGATGGAGATATCAAGAATAGCTGGCGTGGTTAAGGCGTACCATAAAGACACCCTTATTTTCACATACGTAGACACCTCAACGGAAACGAATCTATTTACCGAAATTTCAATGGTCTCTGGGACTGGAAATTACACCGACATAGTTTGGCTACATGTCTAAGGAATTATTATGACAAAAAACAACATCGTGAATGAAGAGTTATATTTACCCAGGACCGGAAGGGGCGGGCATTACGTTCTAAGAAAAGACGCAGCAGCCGAACTATTGGGTGAGATTATACCTGACCTACCGGAGTTTTCGGATGGACTACCGGGAGAGGCCCTTGTTCAAAATCTTTCGGGGACCGGGTACGAATGGGCCGAGGTCGGCGGTGCGCAGAGAACTCTTGTGGCCTATGGACTGGCCGACGGAATGTCTCAGGACCAGCCTGAGATAACCGTAGTAAATGACGGGGGATTGGTCGCTGACGTTGAGAAAATGGGCGGCGGTGATATGATCTTTTCGATTGACGGGGCAGAGATAACATTAGACTGCACGAATGGCCCCGGAGTCGGCGGTGCTGCAAGGGTTGCATTGACCGAGGGGTTAAGCACAGTAAACCACCTATATGTAACAAACAACGGCGGGGCTGGGCAGCTCAACGTTTCGAGTACACTTCCGATAGGCGCTTTTGCCTGGATAGGCGAGGTAATCGTACCGGACGCCGCAACATGGGCCACTGAGGGCAGCTTTTTGAAACAGAGATACACAGAGTCACCTCTCGACTCGCGAGGCCCCCTCTCACATGTTCGGGAGCGGGTTCGCGCGATTGGTGCTGAATACATATCAGGAATCACGCCTACTGTAAATATAACAACCAACGCGGCTTCACCGGATGATGTCCAGATCGACACAACGGCTGGCCAGGTTTACCAGCTACACAGACAAGATTTTCCAGCATTCAGCGGTGGTCCCTACTACTACGGAAACGGACCCAACCAGTTTTCAAAGATTGATAACATTAACGAGGTACTTCAAGACCTAAATTCGGCCACAATGTCTAACCGGAGATTTAACCTAGTTATATGGGGTGGGGTTAACGGCGCAACCGACAGCAAGAGATACATAAACATACCTACAAAGAGCTACGGCAACAACACACAGGTAATAGCTGACCGTGACAACACAGCAGTGTACACGGTGCCACCCCAGTTTAAGGGAACCGCGTTTCTTATCGCAAGAATTGCTCTAAGGCACACAACGACAAACAGTGGCACATGGCAGAACCTTGGAACCTACAGTTTGCTCGGGACACCGCTAGGTACGGGGCTGGGTGGGACTGGGGTTGCGGCGTCTAGTGAATTTAGCGACTCACTGCTAAGGATCTTCGATGACGCGGACACAACCAAAGTCGCAAGATTCGAGACTTCATCTATATCTTCTGGGCAAACAAGAACATACACGATGCCAGACAAAGACGGAACAATCGCAATGCTTTCTGACGTATCTGGATCAACGTCAGACAGGATACAGGACAGCGATAATACAACATTTGTGCAGGTGAACCCGGATGGCGGAGCAGACGACGAAACTGTAAACCTAACAGCGGGTGGTGTGAGTGCCTTGAGCGCAACCGCTACCGGTCTTAGTTCAAACGTCGTGAGTTTTCCATACATCGCCGCGCTATCCACAAACGCAAGCAACGGTGTATCGCTCCTTTCCGGTGGAAACTTTAACTCTGGCGGGCTTCAAACAATAAAGGTTAGCGAGGCCGGGGCCGAGTTTATAACAACCGACATAACCTTTAATAACTTTGATGACACCGCCACCGACTCCACTCTTGCCGAGTTTGTTTTAACCACTGACTCCGCAGGTAAGGTTTATCACAGAAAGCTAAGGCAAGGGCTTGATATTGCTTCTGAGGTTACGGTTGCGGGGTCCTTCACCGCTGAGGTCGGCGAACTCACCCCCGTAGACACCAGTGTCGGAGCAACATCGACAACGATGCTCGCAGGCGGCTGGGAGATCGGCGAGAAATTTGCGGTTGTTGATTCGGCTAACGACGCCTCCACTAATAACATAACTATAAACTTTGGCGGAAATCTTTATGGCGTAAACCCTTCTAGTTACATCATAGACACGGACGGCGAGATGGCCGAATTCGTATATATTAGCGCAACAATAGGTCACGTAAAGGTTAACTAATGAGCTCCATCGACTGCCTCCTCACACAGAAATGTCTTCTAGCAAGATATGAAAGCACAGGTGCCCGTGGCGTGGCTACGTACGGAGAGCCGTTAGAGATAAATTGCTGGATAGAACAAAGGGAAGATATGATCCGCAACACAAACGGAGAGCACCGCGTAACCAGGACTATCATATACAGCGTGGAACCACTCAACCTTAGAGATAGGGTATGGGCCCCAGGTGACTACACGGATGCGGCGAGCGCAAAGAAAGAGAACTCCGTAGAGATACAGTCACCCATGCACCGGATAGATCCATGCGGATGCGATAGCCATTACGAGGCCACCCTGTCATGAGCTTTGAGATAACCCTTACAAAAAAGTCCGTAGACAGGACACAGAAAAAGTTCGCAAAGCTAAGGCTCAACGCTAACAAGATAATTGCGCGGGCTCTTGAGGACGAAATAAACGACAAGGTTTATGCAAAATCCCAGCGCCTAACCCCATTCGGTGACGGCGTAGGTAAAGGTGGAACCCCCGGTGAGCTAAGAGAGTCCGGCAAGGTTTCGCCGGTAAGCATAACCCCGTTCTCGGTCTCTATAACTATCGGATATTACGCGGAATACGCTCGAAAACTTCACGAGGTTCAGTACGCAAACTACACAACAGAGGGCACGGGCTCGAAATACCTTGAGACACCCTTTAGGGAGTGGGCCGATAGCGCAAGAACATCTTTGTCGAGAAAGATAGCCAGAGAAATAAAAAGGCTGGTGTCGTAATGAGAATGCCAGAAGAGATAGTTATGGACCACGTTTCTGGTAGAATGCCGGAGCTCGTGCCTGGAGTTAATTGTTTCTCTTGCCCAAAGTTCGCAATACCCAGAGAGGTCCATAATAACTCCGATAGCCGGGGTTTTTATGTGAATTTCACCTCCACGGGGGGGCTTCCCGATATAACATTCATATCTGGCCGAGAATCCATACAGAGACCCTCGGTTCAGGTTCTCATTACGTCCGCAAAGGACGACTACGACGGTGGACAAAGGCTCGCCGACAAGATACACCGCGACCTTCAGATAAGCACACCCGAAGGTGCTGGAAATTTCAGTGCAATAAATAGCATGATAAACATAGGAAAGGATGAAGATGATAGGTACATGTTTTCGCTTAATTACTCTTTTGAGATATGTAGAGACATTTTACCTGTTTACGCCGGAGCTGGCTCCTACAATGTCTCTATTATTTCTTCTTACGAGTCGGTAGACTTTAACGGCGGATCGGCCTCCCTTTCCGTAGTCGCAGGCGACGAGCCCGTTTTCTTGCTTGTCCCGGATACCTACTCAGAGCCTGGGCAGGACATATACGCAAACGGTGCTGTTTCTGCTTTTACGGCTGGGTCCGTAGTAGATATAGGCGGCGTAACTTATAACTATTTCACTAGCGATAATTCATATAACGGCACCGTTACGGTGAGTATTTGATGCTGTTATTTAATCAAACGAAAAAACAAGAACATGGGCTAAAATGGTCCAAGACAAGGAGTAATTTAAATGGCTAAACTAGATAGACAATCATGCCGACAACAATTTGGGGCCATACCGGTTCTTGATTTTGTAACGCCTTCGGCGGCAGATACGGTAGACAATGCGGGTAACAACTTATATGTTGTGTACGCTGACGGTACAAACGGAACGGTAGACTTTGAGGGTGTAGACGCGATGGACGGTGGCGGTCCGGATACTATATCCGTCACGGCTATTAACTCAAGAGCAGCTTACATGTTCGGCACAAAGCCGCGTAACTTCAATACACTTGACGAGCAAAAAGTCGCACTCAACTCGGGCGATGCAAGACTTGCGGTTATCAAGGACGAGGGCGGCTTTAAGTCTTCAAACCCAGAGGCTAAACCTCTTTTTTCAACTGACGCGATAAGCCAAGCAAATGACATGGTTTCTGGCCAAGAATATGTGATCCCTAATGCGGGCAACATTGCACTGTTCTTTTTGGTCGGAAGTGCGGGGACAACCTACACATGCGACGTTACGGGCGGCGGTGCCTCTTCGGATTCTAACCGTATCCGAACCGAAACACTAACAGGTACGGATGCCTCGCAGCCTGTGCTTATGGGCTATTACGCAAACTTTGACACTGGCGCATGGGGCGGATCAATCAAGCTTAACACTACGACTGTCGGGCTTCGCTTTATCGCTGTTGATAAACTAGATAACACAATTATAGCGAAAAGCTAAAGGAGTCTTGATATGTGCTGCGTACCAGGAGAATCAATGTTCAACGCGAGCCCAAGTGGCTCCGCAACCCTAACTCGGGTTGGAAAAATTAAAACCTTCGGATTAAGCCGAAGCGGTGAGACTATCGATATAACGACTATGGATTCCGGCGCTGTCCGTGAGTTCTGTATCGGTAAGACGACTGCCACACTGAGCGTTACCGCGCTTCGATGTTATGCTGACCCAGGTCAAGCGGTGCTTGAGGCGGCAACGTCACCTACACCGGTTGATTTCTATATAAACTTCGCGCTTCTTGCGGGCTCCGGCCTTCCTGAGTTCTTCTCTAAAGCTTTTATGTCTACAAACGACGAAAACAAAAGCTTTGGCGAGGGCGTAGAGGTCACTTATGATATCCAGCTATCTGGATTGGTTCGTGACATTCAAGCGTAAAGTGTGATAAAATAAACAAGAGCGGGCCTTGGTGCTCGCTTTTTTTTGTGCTAATAAATGGCTATAGGAGAATTTTTATGGTCATGAAAGCTAGAGACGCGTTTAAGGTATCTGTTGGTGGTAAGGAATTTACGCTTAGATTTTCTGTTTCTGAAATAAGAGAATTAAAAAAGTTGTGGAGACTTAAATATCAAGAGAGACCCAAGTTTCGAATCATGATTATAGAGTCAATGAATGATATGTCTACCGCCGGTGTGTTCGATATGGACGCAGATTTTGTTGCGGCACTTATCTTTTCCGGTAGCGCAAGTCAGCGGCGAAAAGACCCCATAACTCACGACGAGATCCTGGAACTTATACATTCCGACGTAGATATGAACTACGATGTTTTGTGCTTAAAAACAGCCCAGGCCTACATGTCCAGTATCGGTGGCGGGGGGCTTTACGCTAAGCAGCTCGGAAAAATGGTAGTTGTTTACGAGAACGACGTGATACCTGCGATTGAAGAGGCATTCTCTGACGACGAAGAAGAAGAGGTCGAGGAGCTGGAAAAAGAAACAGCCGTAAAAAAGACCCGCCAACCCAAAAAGAAATCGACCGATACGAAGTAACTTGCGAAAACGCAACATATTGGGTTAGGCGATGTTACCGGCAGGGGCTCACGCCTCAACAGGTCATCGGTAACGGCGATCTTTATAGCGGGATGACCATAAGAGAAATGACCGAATTCTGCTCTGCTCGGGCAGATTACGAGGCCGAGTCATACAAAAAAATAGCACAACACGCCTCCTGGATAATGAACTGCTGGACCGAAGAAACCATAACCGCAAACAAGCTACTAGGCATAAAGGAACTCAAAAAAGAGGTCGAGATGGTACCATCGAAATTCAAGGGTATGTCCAGATTCGATGCGATGCGGTTAGAGGCAAAGGAGCGATCGGCACCCGAGAATCTTTTTCTTTAAAGGAGCCGGTGAATGCCTAATAACGACATAGAATTCAAAGCAGGTATGAACACGGCCAGCTTCCAGTCTGGCGTGAGAAAACTACAGGCGGGATTTACTAAGGTAAAAGGTGCCACGGCAAACGCAAGAAAAAGCATAAAGGGCTTTACGGGCTCTGTGGCAAACATTCAAAACGCCGCAAAAGCTTTCGTTGCTTTTCAGGGGCTCCGCGTTGCCACTAACGCCATAAAGAAACTATCAAGCGCCTCCGCAGAATTTGAATTAGGCATAACCCAGGCAGCCGGTAAAATGGTGAAAGAGGGGCAAAAGATAGATGAGGTTTATACCCAGATATCTGACGCGGCACTTAAGGCTGCTGGGGAGACCGTATTTACAGCAAAAGAGATGGCAGGATCTCTTGATTTCTTGGCTCAGGCGGGCCTGAGTGCGTCCGAGAGCGTCGGGGCGCTTCTGCCAGTAGCACAGCTCGCCTCCGGTGCCGGGCTAGACCTTGCGTCCTCAGCCGACGTTGTGACCAACGCAATGGCATCGTTTAAGCTTAACGTCGATGAATTATCCGATGCAAACAATATTCTTCTTGGCACAACAACCAGCTCAAACACTAACCTGTTGCAGCTCGCGGAGTCTATAAAAGTCGCGGGTCCGGTTGCGGAGAGTCTTGGAATATCTATGACGGAGACGTCTACCGCTATCGGCCTCTTGGCTAATGCCGGTATCCGGGGAAGTGACTCCGGTACGGGCCTCAGAAAGGTAATGACTCAGCTTGTCGGCGCAACTGGTGACGCGAGAAGGTCGATGAATATTCTCGGTGTAGACATTGAGACTTTACAGAGTGAGGGTTTTTCTGGTTTCATCGGTAAGCTCGAGGAGGCCAGGGAGAAGCTTGGAGCAAACGAATTCTCTGGTAAAATATTCGAAGCGTTTGGGGATCGCGCCGGTCCTAAACTTTTGGCCCTTGTTTCCCAGGGTGCCTCCGGTATCGACAAATTATCGGACTCAATAAAGAGAGCACAAAAAGAAGACCTGGCGAAGACGTTAAACGAACAAAAGCTTAAAACTTTTGACGGTGCGGTGGAGATACTAAATTCGAACCTCGGCACATTGGTTATAACAATAGGTACGGCACTCAATAATGCGCTGAGGCCGGTTGTGGTCGGGATCTCCGAGGTCGTTAAAAACTTTAATAACTTTAACGCCGAAGGGAAAATAACTAACCCGCTAATGATAAAAATAGCCGGGACACTTAGTCTTTTGGCAAACCAATTTGGTGCGACTGGCGAGGGTGCTGACGCTGGCGTCAGGTCGATGAGGGTATTTTTTAAGATATTAGAATTCGGTGTTGATGCGATAAATTCTGTCGTTGTCGGTGTGCGGTTTCTTTCTGCTGTCATACAGGACCTGGACAGCTCACTTAGGCAGGGCAAATTTAGCACGGACAGCTTTGATCGACTTGCCGCTGAACTTTACAATACGCAAAGGGCCTATGACGCCGCAACCGAGAAGGCTAAAGAGTTTTCGGTCGTAACTAATGATGTCGGTCCAGGTGTTCCTAGCAGTATATCGTCCGAGGGTGCATTCTCGGGTGCGTCGGGTGCGGGGGGAGGCGGCCAGGGTGGCTCTGGTCCTGGCATAATAGGCAAAGAGATAGACGAAGTTAAAGACTTGTTCGAGGAATTCTCAAATGAGGCGTTTAACAATTTTCAGCTTTCAGACCTAAAAGGCGCAAACCTAGAGATAGAAGAAATAACGCAGGGGCTAGAAGCTTCTCTTATTCGGGCCGAAGAACTAGGTAAAGAATTCGGTAAGACGGACGATGAGGTTGCGGCTCTAAAGTCTGACCTCGAAGGTATAGCTAAAGATAAGATATCAATAGTTAACGAGAACGAGCAGAAGAGAATAAAAAAGCTAAGGGAGGACCAGGCAAAGGCCGCAGCGGAGGCGAACAAGCAGGTTTCTGACTTCGCCCAGAAAATAAGCAGCATAAGGCCAGAAGTAAATCTTACCGAGTTTCAGAGCGACGTAAGGTCTATACAGGACGACGTAAACGAAATAACCGACGAGGGCCGAGAGCTCCTTGTCGATGGCGTGATAGACCAGTCACAATACAACGAATTCGTAAAAGACATAGAGGCAGGAAAAGAACTAAAAATCCAGGCCGCGATAGAGAGACAAACCGTTCGCGATAACAGCGACAGGTCGAAAAAGATATCAAGCGCAGCCAGCGCCCTTGGGCTCGACAAGGTATCAAACGAGATAGATAAGGCCACAGACTCTACCACAGGGCTGATAGACAGCCAGCAAGCACTAACCGGTGTGACCACGTTCCTCGCTACAAGTGCCCTCAAGGTTCTTGCTGATATCATAATCGATACCGTGTCTGCGATGCAGCCAGTTATAGATGCGATGAACATATTGAAGGTTGCCATATCGGACACTTTGACCTCCTCTTTGGCGGTTGTGGGTGACGTGATAGCCCCAATAATCGAGGGGCTTGCCGGTATCGTTGAGGCCCTGGGTCCGGTCATGGAGGCCCTTGGCGGGGCCATATCTGATATCATATCGCCGATAATTGAGCTCATATCGCCCATAACAGATCTTGTTGGATCTATATCCAGCTTCCTGGCACCTATTATCGAGACTCTCGGGGTTGCGATTGGGGGCGTAGTGAGCATTGTTACCTCCATACTTTCGCCTGTACTTAGTTCGCTGGCTGGCGTTTTTGATGTGCTCACTGCGGTGATTAAGCCGGTTACAGACATAATAAATACGGTTCTTGGTCCAGCCTTGCAGCTGATAGGTGACGTAGTAGGCGATTTAATATCTACCGTACTCGAGCCTTTCAATGCCGTTCTTGATCCAATAGTTAAGGCGCTCGAGCCCATGCTTGAGGTTGTTAGCGAAATAGTTACCGCCCTCATGCCGCTCCTTGAGCTTTTTATCCAATTTAACCCGGTCATGCTTAAGCTTAAAGTAGCAGCAGAGATAGTCGGAGCGGCCCTTAACCTGTTGGCTAAACCAGTAAAGTTTGTAGCCGACCTTCTGGCTGGGCTCGCAAACAAACTCAAGGGCGTTGGGGACTTCATATCAAAGCCGGTTAAGAAGATCGGCAAGGCCATCTCGGACGGCGCAAAATCAATAGGTGGGTTCTTCAAGAAAGCCCTAGGTGGCGGGTCAGATGATTCAACCTCAGCAGCCGACCGAGCGAAAGCCAAAGCAAAGGCCGAGGCTGACGCAAGAAAGAGAAGGAGTCAGCAAAACAGGGCCCAGGGGATAGAAGACACCCTTTCTGGTACCGGGGCCGATCTTTCAGATGTTGATGGATCGGACGGATTCGACAGCGCAGAAAGAAAGAAGCTTGAAGAAGAATTTAAAAAGTTCGGGGCGTCACTTGCGAAAGCTAGACAGCTCGGTGTCGATCCTACAGGAAAATCCCTAGAAGAACTTAAGGAGGCTATATCCGACGAAAGGCAGGCTCGATCGGACCGGTTAAGAGAGGAAAGGCGCGAGGCGGCAGAGCGAGCACAGGCCAGAAGGTCTAGGGCAAACCTTGCAGCCTCGGTCGGGGTGGATGACTCCGCCAAAAAGACTTTCGACACCGTGGCAAAAGAGATAATTGGGGCGTTCGCGAGCGGTGGTGGTAACGGCATATTCGGATCTGGAAGTGAGGGCGGTTTCTTTTCGGGTTTTCTTGAGTCACTTGGGATAGCCGGGTCAAAGATAACAGAAATATTTGGTGACGGGAGCATAGGAGACATAGACTTCTCGGAATTGTTCTCGGAGCTTACAGGCATATCATCGTCCCTTGACGGAATCGACGGAGACATAAAGGCCCAGCTTTCGGATGTGCTTAGATCTTTCGACGCATTCGACGATGAGCAAATAGGGAGTCTCGTTAGGAGGTTTTCGGAGCAACTTGAAGGCGCGACAGAGGAAGAAAAACAAGCGTTCCTTGAGAGCTTGCAGCTGGAGCAAGAGCAAATAGACGCGCTAAAGGAGCAGCTTAAAGACGAAGAGGCGATAGCTGACAGCACAAAGAAAATCAGCGAGACCCTATCAAACATACCGCAGGGCTTTAAGGTCGCTCAGGCCAGAATATCCGCAATAGATTTTGAAGATCCAGCGTTCGATAACGTAGATGCAGAGACCAACCTTGACCGCAGCGGCCTGTTGCTTATTGATGCAGCCGGAGCGCTTGAGAGGGCCGCGAGTGCTTTCGCGTTTAACATACCTAACGACAACATATCTGGCAGTTCATCTTTCAACGTTTCAGGGGCCAACCAGCTAAACGGCGGGTTTAATATAGACCAGATAACGGTTGTTGCTAACAACCCTTCTGAAATGAGAGCCCAGATACAGGCGGAGTCGGAAAGAAGGTCTAGCCTAGTTTTCGGTAATCCTTTATCGACTAGATCAAACAATAATGGTAACTAATGTATATGGAAAGATTTTTAAAGGTTAACGGGCATGTGGTACCGGTGGAAATTGGAAGCCT
>Ga0114957_1000389_pt1 | contig 57516 bp, 58 predicted proteins | sample BantaG_FD_87175 | JGI IMG/M metagenome (GOLD analysis project Ga0114957, IMG submission 87175) | Marine algal microbial communities from Bantry Bay, Ireland - BantryBay_4 metaG | ecosystem: Host-associated > Algae > Red algae > Unclassified | place: Bantry Bay, Ireland | collected 2014-11-21 | reverse complement strand
GGAGCGATTTAAGGGTCGGGTGGATGTTCCGGCGGAGAGAATTTTTGATGGCTTTGATGGCTACCGTGCCGCGATTGATGCTGCTGAGGTTGTAATTCTTGCATCGACTCCGGGTTTCCGTCCGGACCACTTCGAGTATGCCGTCGAGCAGGGAAAGCACATTTTCATGGAGAAGCCGGTCGCTGTTGATGCCCCGGGAATCCGCCGGGTTATTGCGGCGGCTAAGGTGGCTGATGAGAAAAATCTTAAGGTCGTGTGCGGTCTTCAGCGCCGCTATCAGAACACCTATCTCGATACTCTCGCTCAGATAGAGACAGGTGTTATTGGCGAGATCACCTCGGCGCAGGTTTATTGGAACTCGGGCGGGGTGTGGATCCGAAAGCGGCAAGAGGGGATGACGGAGATGGAGTATCAGATGCGGAATTGGTATTATTTTAACTGGCTCTGCGGAGACCACATCGTGGAGCAGCATGTCCATAATATGGATGTGATGAATTGGTTTAAAGGTGGTCCGCCGGTGAAAGCGCAAGGGATGGGTGGCCGGCAGGTTCGCATCGGACCTGAGACGGGTGAGATTTTCGACCATCATTATGTCGAGTTCACCTTTGCGGATGGCAGTATAATGAACTCGCAATGTCGTCATCAGAAGGGCGCGATGAGTCGAGTTACTGAGATTATCGGGGGCCAGAATGGGCATGCCACGCCGGGTAAAATTTTCGACCGAAATGGGAAGTTAGTTTGGCGCTTTAGAGGGGAAAAGAATGATCCGTATCAAACAGAGCATGATGTTCTCTACAGGCACATCCGCGAGGATAAAGCGGTTAATAACGCGCACTACACGGCAGCGAGCACGATGACGGCAATTCTGGGTCGGATGGCGAGCTATTCAGGAAAGGAAATTAGCTATGAAAAGGGTCTCGCTTCAACCGTGAGCACGATGCCCAAGATTCTGAGATGGGATGCTGATCCGGGGCCGAGGCCGGGGCCTGATGGGATCTACCCTGCGCCGATTCCTGGAGAGCATGAAGTGCTTTAGAGGTGGGCATTAATTTATTAACAAGGGACCTATGTGCCATGCGCAGGTAGGCTCTTTGGTGTGAATAGCTGCGAATAAGTGCCCCTTACGAACTTTCTTACGGGGCTCGTTTTTAATCACTGAGTTGAGCAGACTCGACGGAGGCGGTCTCGATGATCTTAGCCTTGTGGCCGGGCTTCTGGATAGCGAGGGTAGCGGCGATGGCGCCGAGAATGATGATGAGCGCCCAAGCGGCTCCAACGGGGATGAGGCGGCGCTTGAGAACGACGATGGATGCGCCCATAAGGAGCCAGATAATAAATTTTCCGATGATCCAGAGCGAGGTGATATCGTAGTAGAGCTTGGTCTGCATTCCGATGCCACTGATGAGCAGAATGAGGAGAGAGATGCCGTGGACCATTCCGTAGATTCGGAGAGTGGCGGGCTTACGAATGTCTGCACCGATTAATCCGCCAAGCGCTGAGAAGAGGCCCATGAGGCCGATAAAATGGAGGATGTTATAGGTCGAGGGGTCCATGGAGATTAGGCAGTCGCTTTAATTTTGGGGATCGCAGAAAGAAGCTGTTTGGTGTAGGGGTCTTTGGCATTGTGGAAAACCTCCTCGGCCTCGCCATATTCAACGATCTCACCGGCGAACATCACTGCGATGTCGTCAGCGATGTAGCGCACAACTGACAAGTCATGCGAGATGAAAATCATGGTAAGTCCTAAGTTATCGCGGAGTTCGAGGAGAAGGTTTAGGATCTGGGACTGGATTGAAACGTCGAGAGCGGAGACTGGTTCGTCTGCGATGATGAGCTTCGGCTCAGGGGCGAGAGCACGGGCGATGGCGATGCGCTGACGCTGGCCGCCGGAGAACTCGTGGGGATACTTTTTCATGTAGCGGTCATCGAGACCGACTGTCGCCATGAGTTCGGAGACTTTTTTAGTGAGGGCTGATTTGTCTCTTTTGAGGCTGGGGTGCCGCTGGCAGATGGCTTCTGCGAGGGTGGAAAAAACGGTCATGCGCGGGTTGAGCGAGGCGTAGGGATCTTGGAAGATCATCTGGAAATCGAGCCGCCGGGTGCGGATTTCATGCCGGGGCAAGGCGGTGAGATTCTCCCCATCGAGGATGACATTTCCGGCGGTGGCGGGCTGGAGCTGCATCACGGTGCGGGAGAGGGTAGACTTGCCACAGCCTGATTCACCGACGAGACCGAGGATGGAGCCTTTTTCGATTTCGAGGGTCACGCCATCGACCGCTTTGAGGTAGCTGGTTTCCTTTTTAGCGAAAAAGCCACCTTCGTGGACAGGAAAGTGAGTTTTGAGGTCGTGAAGTTCGAGGAAGGCCACGGGGTGAAAATAGGGAAGATCTTTGTTATGACAAGCGAATGTGGAGCGGGTCTATTTGAGAGTCTTGACTCTGAATGCTTGGGTTTGGGAGTCTTAGGGCTTGGTTGAGTTCGCAGTTACTTAGAGGCATTGGCTGCTTGCTCCAGCGCTTTGAGTGCATCAGCGGCGCCGAAGGACGCGGGCATGAGAATGACGGGGGCGTCGGGGTCGGCTGGGGCGATGACGTTGACGGGGAGGTTGGCGCGGCCGTAGCGCTTGAGGTCGTCATTGATGGCTTGGATGAGGGCGGTGTTATCGGCCTTGATGAGGATGACATCGAGCTCTTCGAGCTTGGCGAGGACTTTTTTGTTAGAGAACACACGGCTCTCATTTGCTTTGCAAGTCGCTCACCAGTCGGCGGTGTAATCGAGCCAGATGATTCGTTTTTTCGGTCGCGATATTTCCATGATACCGGGATACCACTCGCGCCAAGCGAGGCCTTTTTCGGGGGGCTTGGCGGTGGAATAGGCCCAAGTGATGCCGCTGACGATCATGAGTCCGGCAAGTCCGTAGCCGGTGACGAAGCGCTTGGTCTTCGAGGCGGCGGGGGTGCCGTAGCGACCGTAGAGGTAGGCTCCGAGGGCGATGAGGCAGAGGGCGAAGAGGAAGATATTAAAATGGTCGTCTCCCACGAGCTTGAGGTAGCCTTTCATGAAGAAGACGACGGTAGCGAAGACGAAGAAGGACATGACTTGCTTGAAGGTCTCCATCCATGCGCCGGGGCGGGGGAGCTTCCGGATGAGGGAGGGGAAGAGGGAGAGGATGATGTAGGGCGAGGCGATGCCGAGGCCGAAGACGGTGAAGATGGCGAACTGGACGCCGTAATTTTCTTGGGAAAGGGCGAAGGCCATGACGGCTCCGAGGAAGGGGCCGGAGCAGGGGGTGGCGACGAGGGTGGTGAGGACTCCCGAGAAGAAGGAGCCGGAGTAGCCTTTTTTCGCCTGAAGTTCACCGCCGACGCTGGTCATGCTGGAGCCGAACTCGAAGAGACCGTAGAGATTCAGCCCCATGAGGAAGAAAACGATGATCATGGTGCCGAGGAAGACGGGATTAGCGAGCTGCTGGCCCCAGTCGAGCTTGAGGGAAATGATGACGGCGGCGAGAATCCACATCGTGATGAGGAGGCCGAGGCCGAAGACGATGCCGTGGATCTTGATCTTCGATTCATCCTCACCGGCCTGAGAGACGAAGCCCATGATCTTCAGGCCGAGGACGGGGAAGACGCAGGGCATAAGGTTCAAGATGAGGCCGCCAAGGAAGACGAGGCCGAGAGAGGAGAGAAAGGTGACCTCTTTTTCCTTTGCCCCGCCGAGCAGGACGGTCTCGGGGCGGGCATCGATATCGTAGAGGGCGAGGCCAGCTTCACGGTCCGCCGCGGTGGCGGGGATGAAGGCGGAGATGGATTCATCCGCAGCAGCGGCGGTCTCGGCTTTGCCAATGATGGGAGTATCGATCTCGATGCTGAAAGGCCCGTAGCTGTCATGAAAGGTGAAGAGACCCTTGAGGTGATCGGCGGGTTCGCTGGCGGTGATTCCGAGGTTTTTATTTCCTTTGTTTTGCTGGAGCTTGAGGAGGAATTTTTCGCCCACGAGCTCGACGGTTTGCGGCGCTTGGGAATCGATTTGGCCGTCGCTGGAGAAAAAGTAGACCGGTTCGCCGATCTCGACGCCCTCGGGGGCGATGATCTCGAGTGAGATCTCACTGCCGGTGCGGGTAGCGAGCGCGCCCCAGGATGAGTTGTCTTGGGGGAGCTTGCTGCGGGCTTCGTCGAAGAAGTCGACGACTGCTTCTATGGGCTTGGTTTGCTCGGCGACGGTGATCGTGAAAGAGAAATCGCGATCGCCCATGATGCAGGTGCTCTCGTCACAGGATTGCCAATTGAAATTTCCGGTGAGGTCGAACGTGCTGCCGTGGGCGAGGTCCTCCGAGGCTTCGATTTCCACGATGAAGGTCGCTTTTCCTTCATAGGCGTAGGCGGTGGCATCGATCCCGCTGATCTTCGTCTTGAGCGCGGAGGGCTGAGGGAAGAGGAGCGGGCCGGCGCTGAAACCCTCGGGGAGATCCCACTCTACGGCGGGGGGGAATCCCACGACGCCGCCATTTTTATAATAAGTGTGGAAGTGGTCGGCGTGGTCGAGCGTGAAGGCAACGCGGAAGTAATCGCCGGGCTCGATGGTCGAGACGGCGGGGGTGATTTCTGCGGTGGTGTCCTTTTTTTCGAGAGAGAACTGGGCGAAGACTTGGAGGGGGAAGAGCGCGATAAGGATGAGGAAAAGAGAGCGGTGCATGGGTGCTTCGGATGGGTTTCCTGTGAGAGTAAAAAAGGGGGAGGTTCTTGCTGGAATTTTTTGATGAGGAAAATCGGGACCATAGAAAGCTGCGGGAGAACTGCAAGAAGCTATCTTAGAGGCCGCTCAATCTCGCGGAGCTGGCGCAGGCCTTCTTGGAAATAAGCCACGCCGGACCAGCCGGTGAAGAGGGCGGCGAGGGCGACCGGGTAGATCGGGGAGACATCGAAAAGCTTCAGCATGACCCACCCGAGCGCGACCATCTGGGTGACGGTGCAGACCTTTCCGGACCAGTGCGGGTTGATCGGGACGCGGCGGTTGATATAGTAAAGGATCCAGATGCCCACGATGATCTCGGCATCGCGAAGGATGACGAGGACGAGAAACCACATCGGGAGATGCCAGTCCTGCCCCCAGTCGACGAGGGTCAGGGTGACGAGCCCGGTGAGCAGGAGCGCCTTGTCGGTGAGGGGATCGAGGATCGCTCCGATGAGGGATCTTTGATTAAAGCGGCGGGCGATCCAGCCATCGAGACCATCAAGCGAGGCGGAGAGGATGAAAGTGCCGACGGCGAGCCAGCGGATCTGCTCGTCTGGATTTCCAGCCGCGACGGTTCCGCCATAGCGGATCGCAAGCACGCAAAAGACTGGCACCATGAAGAGGCGCAGCAGGGTCACGAGGGTGGCGTAAGTCATTACGAAGGATAAAATTTAGTGGACATCGAGGTCCCATGCAATTGAAAGGAAAGGCGTGACGCTCACGGAATTGAAAGAAGTCCTGCACGAAGTAGGGGTGACTCCCTCGCGGAAGCTAGGCCAAAATTTTCTTGTCGATCAGAACACCGCTGCCGGGATCGTCGATCTTCTCGACCCGCAGCCGGGCGATACGGTGGTCGAGGTCGGTCCCGGGACCGGGGCGCTCACTGAGCATCTAATTGGAAAAGTGGGCCGCGTCATTCTAGTCGAGTATGATAGCAGACTCGCTGAGTTTCTGGTCCGTCGCTTCGCCGATCATCCCGAGGTCACGGTCATCTGCGAGGACGCGGTGCGCATCGATGTGCGGCCATTTTTTGCTCATAAAAACATCAAGCTCTTAGGGAATCTGCCATACTCGGCGGGCGGTGCTATTTTGCGAAATTTTCTTAAAGGACCATCCCCTTTTAAAAAAGCGGTGCTGATGCTGCAGAAGGAAATGATCGACCGCATCCTCGCCGGTCCACGCTGCAAGGACTACGGCGTGCTCACCCTGCGGATGCAGTGCGAGTGGCAGGGAGATCGGGTCAAAGTGGTCCCGCCGAGCTGCTTCTTCCCGCGTCCGCTGATCGACTCCACTGTGATGAATCTCGAGCCGAGGCAGGCCGAGCTCCCGGTGCATGATCGCAAGCTCTTCGACGAACTTGTCCGCCGTGGCTTCGCTCAGCGCCGGAAGCAGCTCCGCAAAAATCTCCCCGATGGCATCGATTGGGAAAAAGCGACGTCCATTTTGAACCTGAGCCCCACTGCACGGGCTGAGGAACTGAGCCTCGATGACTGGGTCGCGCTCACCCGGCTGGCGGATCCTTTCTTCGAAAAAGAAGAAGGGCAGGGGGACGATGAGATGCTCGATGTTGTCGATGAAAACGACGAAGTCCTCCGCGCCGAGCGCCGCGATGTCATCCATCGTGATGAACTCACGCACCGCGCGGTCCACATCTTCGCGCTGAATAAGCATGGTGAGATCTTCCTTCAGAAACGGTCTCGTTTAAAAGACAAGTGCCCGGGCCTCTGGGACTCCAGTGCAGCGGGCCACGTCGATTCCGGTGAGGATTACGTGACCTGCGCCACCCGTGAACTTGCGGAAGAGCTCGGCCTTGAGAATCATGAGGTCAAGGAAGTTGGCAAGCTCGGGGCCCACGCAAACACCGGGTGGGAGCACGTCCGCCTTTATGCCACATTAGCGCTGACGAAAGTCCGCTTCCCCTGCGTCGAGATCGAATATGGCGAGTGGTTCACGATGGAGCAGATCGAGAATTGGGTGACGGGCGTTCCTCGAGATTTCGCGCCGGGGTTTCTTGCTTGCTGGAAGTTGTGGAAGGCAGAAAATCCGGGCCGCTTTGAAACTGATACCTCAGCCTAACGAATGGGCGACTAGCTGAAGAGATTGCTTTGAAGAGTAGTTCAGCCGATCTCGAGAAACTCTCGGTAGAATTTCGTCACGAAGTATCAGAAGGAGGGCTGGCCTGATAGAGGCTACGAGGCGCATGATTCTGCGAGCACGGCGTATTTTAAAGACATCAGGCTTGAGATTACCGACCGAGAAAAGTTCCGGGCGTCTCGGCCGAAGGGTGAAAAAACTCTTCCTCTGCGCTCGACAATAGTCCTCCCGTAGGCATAAACCGCCTCCTTTCCAGAGAACTTAATTATGATCGACCTCACCAAATACCGGAACATCGGCATCTTCGCGCACGTGGATGCGGGCAAGACCACCACCACCGAGCGCATTTTGAAGCTCACTGGTAAAATCCATAAGACCGGTGAGGTGCACGATGGTGAGTCCACGACCGACTTCATGGAGCAGGAAGCGGAGCGGGGGATTACTATTCAATCCGCTGCTACCACTTGTTTTTGGAAAGACTATCGCATGAACATCATCGATACTCCGGGTCACGTTGACTTCACCATCGAGGTTTACCGTTCGCTCAAAGTTCTTGATGGCGGAGTGGGAGTCTTCTGTGGCTCCGGTGGGGTCGAGCCCCAGTCTGAGACGAACTGGCGCTACGCGAACGACTCAGAAGTAGCTCGTATCATTTTCGTTAATAAGCTCGACCGGGTTGGCGCGGATTTCTTCAAGGTGATTCAGCAGACTAAAGATGTGCTTGGAGCCAAGCCGCTCGTAATGACTATCCCGATCGGCTTCGAGGATTCCTTTGTCGGAGTTGTCGATGTCCTCGAGAAAAAAGCTTACGTCTGGGATGACTCCGGTCTCCCTGAGAATTTCGAGGTTAAAGAGGTTCCTGAAGATCTCGTGGAGCTTACCGAAAAGTATCATAACGAGCTCATCGAGACCGCGGTCGAGCAGGATGATGAAGTCATGGAGGCCTATCTTGAGGGGAACATGCCGGACATCGAGACCATCAAGCGCTGTGTCCGCAAGGGCACCATCGCGCTCGATTTCTTTCCTGCTTTTTGTGGTTCCGCTTTCAAGAACAAGGGAGTTCAGAACGTCCTTAATGGGGTTGTTGATTACCTTCCTTCTCCTCTTGAAGTCGAGCCGGAGCCTGAGTTTGATGACGAGGGTAACGAGACAGGCAATGTTGCCACCGTCGACCCCGATGGCCCGCTGCGCGCGCTCGCCTTTAAGATCATGGACGACCAGTTCGGCGCCCTGACCTTCACCCGGATCTACTCGGGTAGCCTTAAAAAAGGAGACACCATTCTCAATACCTTCACGGGTAAGACCGAGCGGGTCGGTCGCCTTGTCGAGATGCACGCGGATGCCCGCACCGAGCTCGATAGCGCTCAGGCAGGAGACATCATCGCCCTTGTCGGACTTAAGAATGTTCAGACCGGTCACACTCTTAGCAGTAAGGATAACCCGGCGACGCTTGAGCCGATGGTCTTTCCCGATCCCGTCATTTCTCTTGCGGTCTCTCCGATCGACAAGGCGAATGCGGAGAAACTGGGGAACGCGCTTGGTAAGATGATCCAAGAGGATCCCTCTTTCCGAGTTGAGACTGATCTTGATTCCGGTGAGACCATTCTGAAGGGGATGGGTGAACTTCACCTCGATATCAAAGTCGATATTCTGAAGCGCACGCACAAGGTCGAGGTTGTCGTAGGGGCGCCGCAGGTTGCTTACCGTGAGACCATCACGAAGGAGCTCACTGACAGCTACACCCACAAGAAGCAGTCCGGTGGTTCTGGTCAGTTCGCGAAGATCGACTACACCCTGACGCCACTTGAGCCGGGTGAGGGATTCCAATTCGAGTCCACCGTGGTCGGTGGTAATGTGCCGAAGGAATTCTGGTCCGCAGTTGAGAAGGGTTTTAAGACTTCACTCGTTAAGGGTGTTCTCGCAGGCTATCCTTGCTTGGACTTTAAGGTAGCTTTGACCGATGGAGCCTTCCACGCGGTTGACTCCTCGGCGGTGGCCTTCGAGATCGCCGCACGTGCCGCTTACCGCCAGTCGGTTCCCAAGGCTGGGGCGCAGATTCTTGAGCCGATCATGAAGCTCGACGTTTTCACTCCCGAAGATCATGTCGGTGACGTTATTGGTGATCTGAACCGTCGCCGTGGCATGATCCAGTCTCAGGACACGGCTTCTGGCGGTATCCGAATTAAGGCTCAAGCGCCTCTTTCTGAGATGTTTGGCTACATCGGTGACCTCCGCACGATGACTTCTGGTCGTGGTCAGTTCTCGATGGAATTCGAGCACTACGCGGCGTGTCCAAAGAACATCTCCGAGAAGGTGATTGCGGACGCTAAGGAGCGCGAAGAGGAGAAAAGGAAGAAGTAAGTTCTTCCGATCAACTTTCAAAAAGGCGGCTCGTAAAGAGCTGCCTTTTTTCGTGGCTCGATTCCGGCACGCTTTCTGGGTTTATCTTCGAATCACAAAAAAAGCAGCTCATGCGAGCTGCTTTTGAGGTTGGGTGGAGGGGAGGCCTTACTCGGCGCCCGGTTTTCCTTTAGGTCCGCCCTTGCCTTTTCCTTTTTCTTTTCCTTTGCGCTTATCTTTGCCGCTGCCTTTAGGGCCTTTGTTACCATTCTTACCACGAGGGCGCTTGGGCATCTCGGCGCGTTCTTCTTTGCTGAGTTTCCCGTCGCCGTCTTTGTCGAACTTGGCAATCATGGCGGCGCGAGCGGCTTGACGAGCGGTCTTGCGCTCCTCTTTGCTGAGTTTCCCGTCGCCATCTTTATCGAACTTCTCGAGCATTTCGGCGCGGCGAGCCTGACGGGCTTCTTTACGCTCTTCTTTACTGAGTTTCCCGTCGCCGTCTTTATCAAACTTGGCGATCATTTCGGGTCCCATTGGGGGCGGGCCAGGGCGCTTGCCTTTCCCTTTTTGGGGTTCGGCATTAGCGAAGAGAGAAGAGGCGATGATAACGGCGATGGCTGATGAGCTTACTTTCATTTTTAACAGTTGGGTTGGAGTTTTCAATGGTCGGCCAGACTGGCTTTCCTTTTGACATCTGATCAAACTACGGAAGGACCGAAAGGTTGCAGATTTTTTAAAGTGATTGTCATTGCGGTTCTGGAAGGGAGGGGATTGCATGGTTGGAATGGCCAGTTCGAGCTCTCCCAAGTCAAAATCAGCGGTGTTCCGCGCCCGCCTTACGAGCACCTTGATTATCTGGGCGATCGTGACCGCGGTCTTTCTTTCAGGTGAACCTTGGGCTTTTTTTGGACTGATTACCTTTTTAACGATTACGGGGGTCTTGGAATTCAGATTACTTTTTGGAAATAATCCGGGGACGGGGTGCCGAAACTTTGGTCTGGGAGTGGGCGTTATCGTAGCGACTGCTCTCGGGGTCGGAATGGTGAACGGTTCGCTCGCTCGTCCGGGCTACGATTGGGAGATGATGGGGCTAGTGATTACCGTTCTGGGAGGCTTTTGCTGGCGCTTTAGGAAGGGCATCGAAGGGCGCGATAGCGTCGACGCTGTCGGCGATGGCTTATTGGCCTACCTCTATGTTCCTATTCTCTTTGGGGTCTATATGATGAGGCTGCTTTTTCTACCCGGGACGGAGGCGGCGGTGCCGGGAGCTTGGCTTATTCTTATGATGTGTGCGGCGGCAAAATTCACCGACATGGGTGCTTACATCACGGGTTCGCTGATCGGGAAAAATAAGATGGCTCCTCATATCAGTCCGGCAAAAACGTGGGAGGGATTTTTTGGAGCGCAGCTCTTTGCTCAGCTCGGGGCTTGGGGGGTGTGGGCGCTCGCTGGTGATGGGCTGGCTTGGATCCCGCCGCTTCATATTGGAATCATCGGGGTGCTTATGGCGCTTTCAGCGGTCGCTGGTGACTTGGCTGAATCGGTGCTGAAGCGGAGCCTTGAGGTTAAGGATTCTGGAAGCATAATGCCGGGTATCGGAGGGATTCTCGATCTTATCGATAGTCTCTGTTTCGCGGCGCCTGTGCTTTATTTCTACCTCATTCTCACTGGCTTGATTTGATGCGTAAACGAGTAGTTATTCTGGGGTCGACGGGCTCGATCGGGACGAGCGCCCTGACAGTCGCGAGGCAGATACCGGATCGGATGGAGGTCGTAGGGCTTGCGGCCGGGAGGCGTGTGGAAGAGTTGGCGGAGCAGGCGGAAGAGTTCGGGGTGAGCAAGCTCTGCATTGCTGAGGCATCCCGCGCGGAGGAATTGGGTGCGCCGGGGCGCGAGGTGTTTACCGGAGAGCAGGGGCTGACGGATTTGATCGAAGCGACGAGGCCGGATCTTGTTTTGGTGGCGATCGTGGGGGTGGGAGGATTACGCCCGACCTTGGCGGCGATCGAAATGGGTTGTGATATCGCGGTGGCGAGTAAGGAAATTCTCGTGATGGCGGGGCAGGTGGTGATGGACGCGGCACGCGAGAAAGGGGTGGCTATTTTACCGGTCGATAGTGAGCATAATGCCATTTTCCAATGCTTGGAGGGTCATCGTGGAGGACCAGAGGAGATCAGCCGATTGATTATTACTGCTTCGGGTGGACCATTTCGCAGGCTTCCGCAGGAGAGGCTGATCGAGGTGAAGCTGGAGGATGCGCTTAAGCATCCGACTTGGGAGATGGGGCAGAAGATCACCATCGATTCTGCGACCCTTTTCAATAAAGGATTGGAGATGATCGAGGCGCGCTGGCTCTTCGACATCCCGATGGATCGTATCGATGTGGTAGTGCATCCGCAGAGTATCGTGCACTCGATGGTGGAGTTTATCGATGGGAGCATTCTCGCGCAGATGAGCACGACCGATATGTGCTTCCCGATCCAGTATGCGGTGGTGTGGCCGGAGCGTCTCGCGAACAAGCTCAAGCCGCTCGATTTTCCAGCGCTGGCGAAGCTTGATTTCGAAGCGCCGCGCGCGGATGATTTTCCCGCTCTTAATCTGGCCCGTCAAGCAGGGGAGCGGGGAGGCACGCTGCCCGGGGTGCTGAATGCCGCGAATGAGGTGGCTAATGAGGCTTTTAGGAAGCGCCGCTTGAGTTTCCCGGGAATCTGGGAAGTGGTGGAGGAGACGATGGCGCGCGTCCCGCACGGGGACTCTCAGGCACTAGAGGTGGTGGTGGAGGCAGATCTCGCTGCCCGCAGAGTGGCGGCTGAGGTCATGGATGAGCGCGAGTGAGCCGAAGCGCGGTTTTTTTTAGGACACGGTAAAATTTTCCTAAGCTTCGACGGCGAGGCGCTCGCCTGCAAGGCAGCCGGGGCATTGCTGGACGAAGTGTCCGGGTTCGAGTTCGGCAAGTTCCGGGGCTTGATCGGTCAAGCAGAGGTCAGCGAGGCCGAGCGTGTTTCTCGGTTTAAAAGAGCAGGCAGTTGGCTCAGTCGAGAGATCAGGTGGGATGCCGGGGATGGTGTAGAGAACTTCGCCCTTCGACTGCATCGCCGGGATACTTTTGAGGAGGGCCCGGGTGTAGGCGTGTTTGGGCGAACGGAAGAGGGTGTCCGAAGTGGCTGATTCCACGATGCGGCCGGCATACATGACGTTCACCTTATCGCAGGCTTGCGAGACGACGCCGAGGTCGTGGGTGATGAGAATGACGGAGGTTCCGAGTTCATTTTGACGGTCTTTGATGAGATCGAGAACTTGTTTTTGGACGGTGACATCGAGCGCGGTGGTGGGCTCATCGGCGATGAGGATTTCGGGCCGGGTGATGAGTGCCATGGCGATCATGACGCGCTGGCGCATGCCGCCTGAGAACTCGTGTGGGTAGGAATGAATGCGCTTGGAGGCCTCGGGGATACCAACTTCCTCAAGCGACTCGATCGCGCGGTGGAGAGCGGGCTTGCCTTTCATATTCTCATGAATTTCGAGTGGCTCGGTGAGCTGATCGGAAATTTTGAGATAGGGGTTTAGCGAGGTCATTGGATCCTGAAAGATCATCGAGATGCGCTTACCGCGGATGGCTCGCATCTTTTTCTCCGAGGCGGAGAGGAGGTCGATGCCATCGAACATCGCGGTGCCTGAGTGGATCTTCCCTGGAGGCTGGGGGATGAGCTTGAGGAGCGAGTAGCAGGTGACCGATTTTCCCGAGCCGGACTCGCCGACGATCCCGAGGGTTTCGCCTTTTTCAAGAGAGAAGGAGACCTTTTCAACCGCGTGGACGATGCCGTTACGGGTGTGGAAGCGGGTGGTGAGATCTTTGACGTCGAGCTGGGCCATCTGTTTCCTAAGTTCTCTCTGATTGTGAGCGGGAACGGAAGGATAAAGGGATGGGAAGTCCTGCGGTGGGGTGTGCGGCCTTGACGGTATTGACGAGGTAGTTCTGGAAGGACTCCACGACGAATTTTTTATCGTTCACGAAAAGAATATATTCCGGAACGGGGATGGCACGGTAGCGGTCGTTCACCGCGGTGGTGGCGTAGAAGAGCTTGAGGCGCTTGCGGTGGCGCTTGTGCTCCGGTGGTGGGTTTTTAATAAAGGCGTCCTGAAAAAGGCGATTAAGCTGGCCGGTTCCGATCGTGTTCTGGGCATCAGTGCGGATCTTCTCGATCGTCTTGAAGACGTGCTGGATCTGCTCGCCTCGCTGGGCTGAGACGCAGATGAAGGGGGCGTAGGAAAGGAAGAAGAGTTCGCTGCGGAGGTGGGCCTCGGCTTCTTCGAGCCGGACTTTTTTATGAGCCCCCGGGTGGTAGAGGTCGAACTTGTTGGCGATGATGAGGCAGGGCTTTTGCTCTTCCTGAATCATGCGTGCGATCTTACGATCCTGCGCTGAGACTCCGGCGTTAAGATCAATGACGAGGAGGCAGATGTCTGCGCGGCGGATCGAGCGCTCGGCGCGCATGGCTGAGAAGACCTCGACGGAATCGTCCATGCTTGAGCGCTTACGAAGTCCAGCGGTGTCGATAATATTGTGCTGTTCGCCCTTCCAGACGTAGGGGATATCGACGGCGTCTCGGGTGGTGCCAGCGACATCTGAAACGATGGTGCGCTCGTCCTCGAGAATGGCATTGATGAGGGAGGACTTTCCCGCATTCGGTTTTCCTACGACGGCAATTTTTAAGCCGATGCCAAGATCCTCGGTTTCTTCCTCTTCCTTTGCTTTCAGCTTGGAAAGGCTTTCTTCGATGGTGTGGACGAGATCATCCATGCCTCGGCCGTGCTCGGCGGAGGTGGGAAGTCCTTCGCCAAAGCCAAGGTGGGCAAAGTCTCCGCTAATCATCTCTTGCTCGATGTGGTCCGCCTTATTCATAACCAGCAGAACCGGGCACTTGGCACGGCGGAGGAGATTCGCTACCAGTTCGTCGACGGGATTGATCCCTTCCCGGGCATCGACGACGAAGAGGATGAGGTCGCAGGAGTCCATCGCGATGCGGGCTTCCATCGTGACCTGTTTTGAAAATTCGTCATCGAGAGCCGCTCCGATTCCTCCGGTATCGACGACTTCGCAAGGGGTCTCGGTGAGTTCGCAGGGAGCTGCGATCCGGTCGCGGGTGACGCCGGGGCGGTCGTGGACGATCGCGATACGGCGTCCGGCAAGGCGATTAAAGAGCGCGGATTTTCCGACGTTGGGCCGACCAACGATCGCGACCTGAAAGGGTTTTTGAGCCATGAACTGCCAGTTGGTTACAAGGAGTGGCGACTGAGGGCAAGACTAGCGAATGTAATCCCGGCGACCCTTTATTCAGGCACCCGCTCGACCTTGGCGCCGAGCTGGAGGAGTTTGTCATCGATGTGCTCATAGCCGCGGTCGATGTGGTAGAGGCGGCTGATATGGGTCGAGCCTTCGGCGGTGAGGCCGGCGAGGACGAGAGCGGCGGAGGCGCGGAGATCGGAGGCCATGACGGGGGCGGCACTGAGTTTTTCAACGCCCTTAATGATGGCGCGACCGTCATCGACATTGATGTCAGCACCCATGCGCTTCATCTCCGAGCAGTGCATGAAGCGCTGGGGATAGATGGTGTCTTCTACGACGCTGATGCCCGGGGTGGTGGCGAACATGGCGGTGAATTGCGCCTGCATATCTGTCGGGAACTGGGGGAAGGGATTGGTGATGATCTCACATCCTTGCGGCGCTTCGCCGGGGATGATGGTGACGCTTGAGTCATTATTTGTAAATTGGCAGAGGTGGCCTGCTTCCTCGAGTTTATCGGTAATGACGGCGAGGTGAGGACGGTTAATGCGATTCAGGGTGATGCCCTCCGGGCCGGCGGCCATGGCACCTGCGATCATGAACGTCCCGGCCTCGATGCGGTCTGGGATGACGTTCCAAGTGGTGCTGTGAAGTTTTTCGACGCCTTCGATGGCGATGCGGCGGGTTCCGGCGCCTGTGATTTTCGCGCCCATGGAGATGAGGAAGTTGGCAAGATCGACTACTTCTGGCTCACAGGCGGCGGAATTGATGACCGTGGTTCCTTTTGCCAAAGTGGCTGCCATCATGACGTTGTCGGTGCCGAGAACGGTGGGGCCATGCTTGCCGCGGAGATCGATGGTTGTGCCTATGAGGCCGTTTGGAGCGGAGACGACCATGTCCCCGCCATCCATCTCGACAGTCGCGCCGAGGGCTTCGAGGCCCTTTAGGTGAAGATCGATGGGGCGGTCGCCGATGACGCAGCCACCGGGCATCGAGACTCGGGTCTCGCCGAGTCGGGCGAGGAGGGGGCCCATGACGCAGATTGAGGCGCGCATTTTGCGCACGAGTTCATAGGGGGCGCCGGTGAGAACAGACTTCGCTTCGATATTGAAGCGGCCGCTGAAGCGCTCGACCTCGGCGCCGAGGGCGGAGAGGATCTGAAGCATGTAGTTCGTATCAGAGACGTCTGGCACGTTAGCGATGGTGACCTTTTCGTCCGTGAGCAGCGAGGCGGCGAGAATTGGAAGAGAGGCATTTTTAGAACCTGAGATATTGATCTGACCGGAAAGCTGATTTCCGCCGTGAACGATGAGTTTGTCCATGAGTGTTTTTTTTGTGGGGGGATATTCCGTGACGCTTTTAAGACTTCCGTGCAAGCGGAAAGCGGGCGATGTCGCAAAGGTCCTTTGCGAGAGAGATGTCACTGAAACCAGCTTGCGCGAGAAGATCGCAGACGGTCTGACCTTGGGAGTGGCCTACCTCGAGCGCGATGACGCCCCCGGGGTTCAGAAAATTGGAGCACTGATCGCAAAAGAGACGGAGGAGATCGAGTCCGTCGGTTCCGCTAAAGAGAGCCATTTCGGGGTCGTGTTTGACCTCTTCCGAGAGTTCGTCGCGCTCAGTCTCGGCAATGTAGGGGAGGTTTGCGATGATGAGATCAAAGGTGCCGCTGAGGCCGAGGAAGAGGTTGCTTTGAACTATTTCGGCATCGGCTTCCAGCGTCTGGGCGTTCTCAGCGGCCAAGGCGAGCGCTTCTGTGGATAAGTCGGCTAAAACGAGTTTTTCACAATCTGTTCCCAGCGCTTTCGCCAGTGAGATACCGAGCACTCCAGAGCCGCATCCGAGGTCAAGAATGCGTGCGGGCTTTGGGAACGGCTCCTTGAGTGCAAGGGCGACCAATTCTTCTGATTCGGGACGTGGGATGAGGGCGCGAGCATCCGAGATAAAGTCGTGCGCGTAGAAGTGAACAATCTTGGTGAGATGCTGTAGGGGGATGGATTGACCCCGACTTTTAAGATGCCCTCGTAGTGCTGGCAGCTTCTCTTCTGGAACGGGTTGGTCGAAGCGGAGATAGAGATCCATCCGCCGACAATGCAGCACGTGAGCGACGAGGAGCTCCATATTAAGACGCGCGTCCTCTATTCCTTTATCACTTAGAAAGCGGGTTCCTTTCTCGATGATATCCAGAATTGTTGTCATTCAGAAGTCTGTTAATAAGTTGTGAATGGCCGTCTAAAACTACGCGAGTTCCTCTTCGGCAAGGCGCTGCTCCATTTCCGCCTTTTGGAGGTGTTCGGTGAATTCGTTGATATCGCCACCGAGGATTCCCTCGATGTTATGCGAGGTGTGATTGATGCGATGATCGGTGACGCGAGACTGGGGAAAATTGAAGGTGCGAATTTTCTCTGAGCGGTCGCCCGAGCCGACAAGCGACTTCCGTTGGGCGGAGTAGCTTTCTTGGGCTTCGCGTTGTGCGATTTCGAAAAGCTTGGCGCGGAGAATTTCTAGGCCGAGGGCTTTGTTTTGAGTTTGGGAGCGTCCGTCCTGACACTTGACCTGAAGGCCAGTGGGGAGGTAGGTGATCTGGACGGCGGAGTCGGTGGTGTTCACGTGCTGGCCGCCGGAGCCACCGGAGCGGGTAGCTTGGATGTGGAGGTCCTCAGGGCGGAGCTGGAAATCGACTTCCTCGGCCTCGGGGAGGACCGCGACGGTGACGGTGGAGGTGTGGATGCGGCCTTGGGTCTCGGTGGCTGGGACGCGCTGGACGCGGTGGACGCCGCTCTCGTATTTAAGGTAGCGGAAGACCTCCTCGCCGGTGACTTTCATAATGACTTCTTTAAACCCGCCGACGTCTGAGGGGCTGCTCTCGAGGTGCTCGCACTTCCATCCCCGACTTTCTGCGTAGTTTTTGTAGAGTCTCATGAGCTCGCCTGCGAAAAGCGATGCTTCATCGCCTCCTGCTCCAGCGCGGATTTCGAGCAGAGCGTCGCGATCTTCGGTCTCATTCCGGGGGAGAAGGGAATACTGGACGAGGTCCTCGAGCTTCTCTTTCCGCGCTCGGAGGGCGGGGAGTTCGCCTTCCGCCATGGCTGCGAATTCTGGGTCATCACCCTTGGCGAGTTCTTCATTCCCTTCGATATCGCTTTTGACCTGCTGAAGTTCCTCCCACTGCTCGAGGAGGCGCTTGAGTCCGCGGTGCTCCCGCATGACGGAAGTCGAAACCGACTGGTCATTAAAGAAATTCGGTTCGCTCATCATCTCCTCAATTTCGGCGAGGCGGGCGGTGCGTTTTTCGATGAGAGTGGCGTAGTCCATGGAAGGCGGGACGGTCTCGATTTCCTATGAGAAGGTCAAGGGGGAAGCGCGGCCGCAGGGGAATGAGCGCGGGTGCTCAGCGAGGTGTTTTTTCTCCTTTGGGCGCTTCGGGGCGGAGCGTGCTAATCGAGGAGAATGAATGTGGGTGGAGCAAATTTTAATTTCGTGATATTTCGGTATTGCATTGGGGATGCGCGGGGCTTAAGCATCCGCCGTCGGCATTTATGCCTGACTACCGAGTGAGTCCCATGGTGTAATCGGTAACACAGCTGATTTTGATTCAGTCATTCAAGGTTCGAGTCCTTGTGGGACTGCCACTTTTTAAGAGGAGAAGAGTTTGGCAAATGAGGGCGCTAGTTAGCTAGTTAACGAGGCGAATCGTCAAGGGGTAGAGATAGATTTGGCCCTTGCTTGCGGCCACAGCGGCGATGATCTCGAAGATGATGCTTATGATCAAAAGCGGGATGTAGAGGATAATCCCGATTCCGCAGGTAAGAAACCCTGCGGCTAGGATGACTGCGGAGTAGATCAACAGGGAGAGCTGGAAGTTGAGGGAATCCTTGGCGTGGTGGCTGACAAAATGGGAATTCTGATTTCCGGAGTTCATGATGACGAGGGGTCCGATAAAGCCGAGAACGCCCAAGCCGACAACTCCGGTAATAAGGGGGATAAGGTGACACCACATTGCGATGTCCCGCTCGTTTTTCGGAATTTCGGGGGATTGCTGAGGTGGCAAAGGTGGCGGAGGTGGCGGGGTGATTTCGTTCATTCGGAGTCCGGGGTTAGAAATTTTACGAGGTCAGCGCGCATCTTGATGAGGTCAGGCTCGTTCAGGTAAAACATGTGCCCGGCGTCATACCATGTGAACTCGATGGCATCGCGGCGCTCTTTCGGGATTCCAGCGAGGTGGTTCAAGCTGTGCTGCATGTTGGCAGGGGGGGTGGCGAGATCGGTGTAGCCTCCCATCACGAGGACGCGGAGATCTGGATTGCTACGCAGGGCATTCTCAAGCTTGCCTGAGAGGTTTACGATGGCATTGTCAGCGCCCCAATTCCACGGGCGGACTTCTCTCGTCAGGATATTGTAGGGATGGTGACCCTCCCACTTCAGGCTTCGGCTCAGGTAGTCATTCATGGCGGTGGCGAAGGCACCGTAGACGACCGAGTAGGAGGGGTCGTAGCCAGCATAGTCTACGCTCGGGTCGATCAGCGGCCACGCGGTGCGGGCATCGAAGCGGCCTAAGACTTTACCATTTTTGCGAAGCAATTCCTTACGGTAGCGGTTAGAAGAAAGGCGTAGGTTGAGCTCGAGAAAGAGATCGGCGGAAAGTCCGGTGAAGGAAGCAAGCTTGGTGGCGATCTCTTGCTTTTCGCTATCGGTAATTTCAGACCCTTGAAGGAGGGCTTGGGCGTAAGGGCCGAAGGCAAAATTGCGCGCTTCTTTGACTAGGGCATCGCGATCGCCGGAGATCTTCCCGTGGAAGTGTGAAGTCGCGGTCATCGCTGGAAGAAAGACGGAGTGGGTGAGGTCGTCGCCTTGCGAGGTCCGCAGGGTGCGGAAGTCGAGGAGTGATGAGAGGAGAATGACGCCGTTAAGATTCATGCCGAATTTTGTCTGAAGGTGGTCGGTAAGACCGGAAGCACGGATGCCGCCGTAGCTCTCGCCGAGGAGATATTTCGGCGAAGCCCAGCGGTCGTTCTCGGTGGTCCAGCGGCGGATGAAGTCGCCCACGGATTCGATGTCCTCGGTGACACCGTGAAAATCGCTTGGCTTGGCTTCGCCTTCGATCCGGGAATAGCCGGTCGATACGGGGTCGATGAAGACCAGGTCGACGAGATCTAAAATGGAGTGCTCGTTTGGAATAACGACCGACGGGGGAGGGAGCGCTTTCGTGCCATCTGGACTAGTCGGGACTATTTTAGGCCCGAGCGCGCCGAGGTGAAGCCAGACGGCAGAGGAACCGGGCCCGCCATTGAAGGCGAACATGACGGGGCGAGTTGCTCGGTTCTTCAAGCCTAGCCGCTCGTAGGCTACGCTGAAGATAGAGGCGCGTTCCTTGTCATCTTTCGTCTTGAGAATGAGGGTGGAAGCGGTTGCGCGGTAGTCGATTTTTTTGCCATCAATGGTGACGCTTTCGGTGAGGGTCACCTCCTGATTTTTTGGCGAGGCCTTTGCCTTCTGGTCGGGAGATTCCTCGGCGCAGAGAAGAGAGCAGCTGAGGAGAAGCGGGAGAAAATAGCGCATAAGAGAAGGATGAGATGAGTTGCTGGAAATGGGAATCTAGAAAATGGCGAGCGCCGCATCTTTTTCCCAACCTCCGCCAAATCTTCGGGTTGTCCGGAGGACGTGAGAATGCGCTAGGTTCGTCGTTTCAGGGCACAAAAAAACCCTCAGGTGAGTGAGAGTTTAGTGTCTTAAAATACGTCTTAAGGAGTGGCGGAGCGGACGGGACTCGAACCCGCGACCTCCGGCGTGACAGGCCGGCGCTCTAACCAACTGAGCTACCGCTCCGCATCTGGTTAGGACGGGCGGAAGCTATGGCGATCGCCGGATGGGGGCAATCCTTTTTTTGCGACATGGCGCACTTTTTTTACCGCTTGTTAGGAGGGGGCTATTTTAGTTCTAGAATGGCACTCTCAAGGCTGGCGGCATCCTCGATTGAGATCACTTTTACCCCTTTATCGATCCGAGCCATGAGTCCGGCGAGGACTTTGCCGGGTCCCAGTTCGATGAACAGGTCGTGGCCTTGGCTGATCAGGAGCTGCATCGATTCAATCCATCGCACGGAACCGGTGACCTGCTTAGTCAGGGAGTCGCGGATGGCGTCAGGGCCCTGCGCTGCCTCAGCGAGGTAGTTAGAGATGACGGGGATGGAGGGGGTGGCGACTTCTGTCTCGCTGAGGGCGGTGGCGAGTTTTTCCTGCGCGGTGGCCATCAGGCGGGAGTGGTAAGCTCCGGCGACGCTGAGCTTTTTCCCCATCCGGAGACCATAATCCTTGGCTTGGGCAACGGCTGCATCAATGCCTTCTTCCGTTCCCGAAAGGACGAGTTGCCCGGGGCAATTCAGGTTTGCGACGTCGACATCACAATCGGCGGCGAGCCGGCGCACGTCCTCTTCCGAGCCTCCGATCATCGCCGCCATGGTGCCGGAGGTTTCGGCGCAGGCTTCATCCATGAGTTCTCCACGACGCGCGACAAGGCGGAGACCCTCCTCGAAAGCGAAGGTCCCGGCGGCGGCGTGCGCGGTCATCTCGCCGAGTGAAAGCCCAGCGGCGGCGACAGGCTCGAGATCGGGAACCTTTTCTTGAAGAACGGCGAGCAGGCTGAGGCCATGAAGAAAGAGGGCGGGTTGGCAATTTGCGGTGCGGGTGAGTTCTTCAGCGGGTCCCTCGAACATGATATTGGTGAGCGACCGCTCGAGAACGCTGTCGGCTTTTTCGAAAAGAGATCGGGCGGAGGGGTAGGCCCCGACGAGATCCTTACCCATACCAACTTTCTGCGCACCTTGGCCGGAGAATAGTAGAACTGCTTTGCTCATGGTGGCTGGGAGCTAAGCGGGAACTGAAGGGAGGGGCAAGCTTCTCATTTTTTTCAAAAATGACGGCATCTTTTCTTGCCAATTTCTTCTTCTTAAGAAATGTTTCTCCCACACGGAGGGGTGGCAGAGTGGTCGAATGCACCGGTCTTGAAAACCGACGTAGTGAAAGCTACCGTGGGTTCGAATCCCACCCCCTCTGCCATAAGGCCATCTTGGATTCATCCCGGATGGCCTTATCGTTTTCAGGGTTGGAGATTCTTTCCTTCTCGATAAAACGGGTCCCGTTTTATCGTAATTAAACGAATGGCTGACCTTACGAAAATATCTCGTCCACTTGCGGCGCTCCGCCAGAGGATTCGCAAGGTCCAGCTCATGCGTGGTCTCCTGCGAATAGCCACCGTGCTCTTGGGTGGGATGCTCGTCATTTCGGCGCTCGATTTTCTGCTCGCACCATTGGTCTCCGGTTTCCGATTTGCCTTATTTGCCCTTTGGATCGCTGCCCTAGGGTGGACGGCTTTCGACAAACTGCTCCGGCCTTTGACAAACGCGATCACCAATATCCAGCTCGCCCGCTGGCTAGAGCATCGTCACCCGGAGGTTCAGGAGCGCATCTCCACTAGCTTGGAGCTAGCTGGCAGTTCGGTCGGGATATCTCCTCAGCTTCTTGAGGAACTCTCGCTCGAAGCTGCCTCTGATCTTTCTCTCCTCGATCTTAACGAGGAAGTTTCTAACAAAAATGTCCGTCGCTCGCTCTGGCCTCTAGCATCACTTGCTGGACTTATCGCTCTGCTCCTCACTCTTTTTCCCCAGCAGATGTCGCGGCTCCTCGCTCGTGCCGTGGTGCCATTCTCAGAGCTGGGAAATGCGAATGGGTATCGATTTAAATTTCATCCGGGCGATCTCGAGGTGATGGAGGGCGAGGAGGTCGTGCTAGGATTTTCCTACGAGGGAGAACTCGTGGAGCCGCTCGACCTTTTTACCGAAAGAGCATCGGGCGAGCTCCTTTCGGAGTCACTCAAGCCGCTTTCCAGCAAGGGCGAAGATCATGAATTTTCCTATCATCTGCACGGTGCATCGCAGTCTTTCGATTACTTTGTCCGTGCCGGAAAGGGTGAGAGTGATCGCTTCTCGGTGACCGTCTTTCCGCGCCCTTCGATCGATGACGCCACGGTGCGCTACCGCTATCCTGCATACACCGGATGGCCGGATCGGGTCACTAATTTCAAAGGAGAACTCAAAGCGCTTTCGGGGACCGAGGTCGTTATCAAAGGCCGGCTTAAGAATGGCGTTGTGTCAGCTCGCGTGATGGTCGGCGATACCTTGCTAGGGGAGTCCTCAGTCGCTACCTCGGCCACTGGAGCAGATTTCGAGTCAGTTTTTCATATTGGCGAAGCAGGAACGCGAGAAGGGGTCATGAGCTTTGATCACCGGATCCGAAAAAACATCGAGGCGGCCCGATTCTCAATCGTCGCGACGCCCGATGATGCCCCGGTGGTCTCCATTCTAGAACCGACTCAGCGCGAACTCCGCTTACGTCCAGATGACCAAGTTATTCTCGACTACCACGTAACCGAAGAAATCGGTCTTGCGGGCGCACTCATCGAGCTAGAAGTAGATGGAAAAAGTCACCCGCCGTTAAAAGAAGCGCTCCCTGAGCGTGTCCAGGGGAGTGGCCCCAATCTCTGGAAAGGAGAAGCCATGGTCTATCTCGGCAGCCTTATCGACGACCATCCTTCTGCGAATCATTTCCGCATGCGACTCGCGCTCCGCGATAATCGCCCTGCCGATCTCCGCGGCCCGGGCATCGGATACTCAGACTGGATTAAGGTTACCTTTGACTCCAATGCACCCTCGCTCGCCCGTCAGGAATTGCGCAGCCAGCAGAATGACATCTATCAAACGATTGACCGCTCTATGAATGAGATCCGCCAAGCGCAGCAGCGGATGCATCACGTAAAGAATCACCTGCGCGACGAGAAACTACCTGATCACGCCCAGAATCAGCTCGCCGAGGCGCAAGACAAACTCGCGAATACTGAGGCCGAGCTCGCCAAGCTTGCCGAGCGCATGCAGCAGGGCGTTCAGGCGCACCGGTCTGATGAGATCACCGCTGCCGCTGAAAAGGTAGCCGATGCTCGCAAAAACACAGAGTTTGCCCCCCTTCAAGACAGCCCTGAATCTCGCCGCAGTGAGATCGAGGAAGCACTCCGAAACTCCGAGGAAGCGCTCAAGAAGCTTCAGGAACAAAGGCAAGAGCTCGACCGCGACCGCTCCCGTATCGAGGATTTAGCTCGTCTCCAAGAGCTAGCGCAGCGGCAGGACGCCCTTGCTCGCGAAGCCTCCCCCGAAGCCATGCCCGATCAGAAATGGCAGCAGAAACAGGAGCAAGTGAAGAATGAACTCCGCGAGATGGTAAAACAATCGCCGCAGGCTAAAGCGGCCGCTCTGGAAGCGCAGGCCGACCGCGCGCAAGATCTTTCCGCAAAAGCAGAAGATCTCGCCGAATCGCAGTCGCAGCTTAAGGAGCTTTCTCAAGAAAAGCCCAGCGCGGAGCAGATCGCGAAAGCCCTGAAGGGAGAGCAGTCTACACTAGCCGAGCAGGTTAAAAATGCCGCTGATGATTTGGAGAAAGGGGCAGCTGAGGCGGCGATGATCGCAGGCGAATCGCAGAAGCCGAGCGATCAAGAAAGAGCGGAAGAGCTCGCCCAAAATACCGCTAAACTGAAGGATGCCATGCAGCAATCAAAAGCTGCCTCGGACGCCGGAACCCCCGAGCAGGCTGCGCAGGAAGCGAGGAAAGCCGCAAAGTCCCTAGCGGAATCTCAAGCTAACGAATCGCTAGAAGAAAAGCAGCAGACCCTCGCTGAAGGACTAGAGGCACTCTCTAACAATAAGCCCGACGAAGCGCTCGCGGCGCTCGAAAAGCTCCAGTCCCAAAAGATCGAAGAAGCTTTGAAACAAGAACAGGCGGCCATCGCAGAGGAGGCAAAATCAGAACTCGCCGAAGCTCGGGCCGAGAATTCCGAGCGCGCCAACACTCTCCCGGAAGCCATCGCCCAAGCCGAATCCGCCCGGGACGCGGATGCGCCTGCGCAATCGGCCGAAGCCGCTAAATCGGCCGCCGATGCTCTCGCTCAAGGGGAAGGGGAGTCCCAGTCCCAAGCCGAGTTACAAGATCGCCAAGAGCAGGTCGTTGATGCCTTCGCTGCGCTCGATGAGGGCAAAGCTTCCGATGCTTTGGCAGCTCTTGAAAAATTGCAAGCCGCCCGCGCTCGCGAGCTTGCTAAGGAGCTTCGCGAGTTCCCCCAAGCTGCCAACCACAACCCCTCCCTCAATGAGGCTCAGCAGAAAAGTCAAGACGCCGCAAACCGCGCTGACCAAGCGATGAAGGAGCAGGCGAATGGCCATGCGAAACAAGCCGCGCAATTCCACGAACAATCTTCTGACCAGCTTGAAAAAGCCAGCAAGGCGCTCGCGCAAGCCGCGGCCCAGTTCCAGCAGCAAGCTAGTCAGGCTGATTCTCAAAAGCCGCATCCGCACAAGGCTCCCGCTCCCGGCAAACCCCTCGCGGAAGCCTTTGAAAAAAGCGCCCAAGCCGCGAGTTCTGATAACGCTGAAGAGGCCTCCCAATCAGCCCAGCGAGCAGCCGAGGCCCTCAAATCAGCAGCCCAGCAAGCGAAGTCTGCGATGGCGCAGAATCAGCAGCCGGGCAAAGGCGACGGTCCTGCGCAGAACGAACCTGGTCAGGGAAAAGGCGAGCCGGAAGGGAAGGGGAATCAGCCCGGCAATAAGCCAAATGAGGGCCTCCGTGAGGAGCAAGCCGACCCAGGCGTTCCTCCCGAACTTGCTCGCCTCGGCGTCAGCGCGAAGGACTGGGCCAAGATCAAAGCGACCCTCAAGTCAGAGATTGGCGGAGCTCGCGGAGCCATCGTCCCAGAAGATTACCGCGGACTCGTGAAGCAATATTTCGAACAAGTCACCAAGGAACGATGATCCACTTTATCCTGACCCTTTTTCTCACCGCCAATCTCCTCGCGCAGGAAATTCCTGAAACAGTCTTTTCGCGCTGGAAGGACCGCGTCGATCCCTCAGTCGAGCGCGGCTTAGACTACCTCGCCCGCACCCAACGGGCTGACGGCTCTTACCCAGAAAACTACGGCACCTCTACCGGTATCCCGGCGCTCGCCGGGATGGCTTTTCTCTCCCGCGGCCACCTCCCGACCGAGGGCGAATATGCCGAAACTCTTACCCGATGTATCGACTATATTTTGGCCCACCAAGATCGGCAGGGACTCTACCGGGCAGGCCACGGGGGGAGTGGCCCGATGTATGCCCATAACATAGCCACTCTCTTCATCTCCGAGGTTTCAGGAATGGTCGATCCCGAGCGCCAGAAGAAGATTTCCGAGAGCCTTCCGCGTGCCTTGGGACTGATTCTTAGAGCCCAGTCCGTCAAGAAGTCTAAGCGCCATCAGGGAGGCTGGCGCTATCATCCCGGGTCGCGGGATTCCGATACTTCCTGCAGCGGCTGGGCCCTCATGGCTCTCCGCTCTGCGAAGTTAAATGGCGCTGCCGTGCCCGATCAAGCGATCGATGACGCAGTAGCCTATCTCTATCGCCACTTCGACCCCAATGGCGGCCACTTCGGCTACACCGACACTCAGAAGCACAAGCTCTCACTCACCGGGATGGGGCTCCTCTGCCTCGAGCTTTGCGGTCAGCACGGCCGACCCGAGACCTATAAAGCGGCCGACTTTGTTCTCCAGAATTTCCGCCGCCTCGAGAACGATCAATTCTCCTTCTACGGGAACTATTACAACGCCCAAGCAATGTTCCAGATGGGCGGAAAATATTGGGAAACTTATGCCGACTGGATGTATCAGACCTACCTCAACCAACAAAAAGACGATGGCTCATGGTATTCTAAAGAAGGCGCTCACATCTACGGCACAAGCATCATGATCCTCGCCTTCACCGTGCCTTACCGACAGCTCCCGATCTATCAACGAGATGAAACGGTCGATGAGGATTAAAAAGAAAACCCGAGTGAAAGCTCGTAACCCCAGCTATCATTCGTCACAAACTGATCACCGAGGAGCTTAAAGTCTTCCCGGAAGAGATGGCGGACCCCGAGCTGGCCCGAAAAACCATTGGCGAACCGCGCTCGAAATCCCGCGAAGACTTGGCCCGTAAAGTTGTTGTCGCTATCAATCGAGAAATTGAAGCGATCATCGAGTGAAATCGTCTCCACCCCGACACCTCCGCCAAAGTAGAAGGAAAAAGGGCCATCAAGCTTGGCCTCGAACTCATAGTTGGCCGTCAGACTGATGAAGCTGATATCGCCACTTTCAAAAAATGAGCCAGTGTCGGGCACATCGAATTGCAAGGTCACATCGTCCCGATGACCCAGAATTTCGAGGAATAAGGTATGCCTCGATCGGCTGCTTTCGTAAACCGTTCCACGGAGCTGCCCATACCCGTATGCCTTACCCGGGTCGTCGAGATAGCCCCCTCCGATCATGACACCACCGCCGCCAGTGAAAGCGTAGCCATGAGTAGCGGAGAGAAGTAAGAGTCCAGAAAGAAGAGTGGGACGAGATATTTTCATAATGAGAGGAGTCGGATGTTGATCGCCTGAGTGTCGAGCTTGAGACGAGCACGCCCATCAATCGATTCAAAAATTTTTGTCGTAGTCGCGCAGTGAAAGCCCTCGCCGTGAATCGAACTCATCCTAACCAGCGATTGCAGTCCTGAGATCGTCGGTGAAACACACTTGAAACCTCACGAAAGGTCACTACCTTCTCGCGCCCGGCCCTAGTGGCCGCATTTATCACCATGAGTTCACCAATTCTCGTGCCCGAAAGCGCCCCCTTCACACCCGAACAACGGGCGTGGTTGAATAATTTTTTCGCTCAAAATCTCGCTGGAGCTGGCGCAGCTCCCATTGCCGATGCCGGACCCACCATTCCAGTAACCATTCTCTGGGGCTCCCAGACCGGGAATGCCGAGGGCTGCGCAAAGAAGATCGCTAAGGCGATGAAAGCCGCCAATTACGATCCCCAAGTGATCGACATGGCGCAATACGACAAAGCGCAGCTCGCCAAAGAGCAGAATCTTCTCATCATTACCTCGACTTATGGCGATGGCGAACCGCCCGATAATGCCGCTGATCTGCATGAGTATATCATGAGCGATGCGGTCCCAAGTCTCGCCGGGGTCAGCTATTCGGTCTTCGCCCTCGGCGATACCGAGTATCCCGATTTCTGCCAAAGCGGGATCGAGTTCGACCAGCAGCTTGAGAAGTTTGGAGCCAAGCGAGTCTTTAAGCGGATCGATTGCGATGTCGACTACGACGAAGAATTTAAGGAGTGGAAAACCGGCGTAATGGACGCCTTTGGTGGCTCCGCCGTAGCCCTCGCTGAAGAGGTGAATCTCGAGGACGAGCCTTTCGGCAAATCACGTCCTTTTCCCTCCGCGATCCTCAATAGTTACAATCTTAACGGCGAGGGTTCCCAGCGAGAGACCTATCACATCGAGTTCTCCCTAGAAGGGTCCGATTTGGAATATCAAGCGGGCGACGCGCTGAGTGTCTTTTCCCACAACCCAGCCGCAGCGGTTGATGAGATACTTCAAAACCTACCTTTCAACGTGAAGGATGATGTCCCGCTCCCAAACGGTGGCGAAGCGCCTCTTCGCGAAGCGCTCATCACTTCTTATGACATCCGCAGTCTAAACAAGACCCTTATTCAAAAATGGCAGACTCGTTCTGGTTCGCCATTCCTCCGCTCTCTCGTCGAGGGCGGCACCAAAGATGATTTCGAGAATTTCTGCTGGGGGCGTGAACTCATCGATCTCATCACCGATCATCCTGCGGACTTCGCCGACGGCGAGGAATTCGTCGGGATTCTCAAGAAGCTGCAGCCGCGCCTTTACTCGATCGCCTCCAGCCCTAAGGCCCATCCCGGCGAAGTCCATCTCACCGTAGCCATCGTTCGCTATCAATCCTACGATCGTGATCGCGGAGGAGTTTGCTCTACCTTCCTCGCCGACCGCGTAGGCGATGTCGCTCCCGGAGTCTTTATCCACCACAATAAAGCCTTTCGCCTCCCGGAGAACTTGAGCAAAGACGTCATCATGGTGGGTCCCGGCACCGGAATCGCCCCATTCAGAGCCTTTCTCGAAGAACGCCAAGCAACCAAGGCCCCAGGCCGAAACTGGCTCTTCTTCGGTAACCCACACGCAGCCTCAGACTTCATCTACGAAGACGAGATCCGCCAGATGGAAAAAGACGGCGTCATCAACGAACTCAGCCTCGCCTTCTCACGCGATCAAAAAGACAAAGTCTACGTCCAAGACCGCATGCTCGAGTCCGGAAAGAAGCTCTGGGATTGGCTCGAGGGCGGGGGATACTTCTACGTCTGCGGCGACGCCTCCCGCATGGCAAAGGACGTCGATAAAGCCCTCCACACCATCGCCCAAGAGCACGGTGGCCTGAGTGAAGAAGACGCCATCGCTTACTATAAACAGCTCAAAAAAGAAAAGCGCTACGCGAGAGACGTCTACTAGACCGTTGACTCCCGCCTCTCTAAAAAAGAAGCCTCGTTCCTCTCAAGGAACAGAGGCTCGTTTTTTACCATGAAGATCTTTGACTAGAGATTTATCAAAACCTGTTCCCCGGAAATACCTCGATATCCGCCCCATATCTCATCATACCACGCTAATTTGCTCCATTCCTTGACGGCAGGAGACTTCCTTGCATAATGCGCCCGCCTCGCCCAAGAGGGCGCGGCCAACAATACCAAAGCTACGACAAATCATGGCAAATTATGCAATTAATGGATTCGGACGAATCGGCCGCATGGTCCTCCGTTCAATGAACGACGAAGAACTTAAAAAAGTCGTCGCGATTAACGATCTCACCGATAACAAGACCCTCGCCCACCTTCTCAAATACGACTCTTCCCAAGGTCAGTTTTGCCGTGAGGTAACTTACGATGACGAATACATCATCGTCGATGGGCACAAAATCCACGCCACCGCTGAGCGTGATCCGGCCAATCTCCCTTGGGCCGAATGGAATGCTGATGTCATCCTAGAGTCCACCGGCTTCTTCGCCAGCCGCGAGGGTTCTAACAAGCACATCTCTGCCGGTGCGAAAAAGGTTCTCATCTCTGCTCCTGCGAATGATCCGGATCTCACCATGTGCCTCGGAATTAACGATGACAAATACGACGCCGCGAACCATCATATCGTCTCGAACGCCTCCTGCACCACAAACTGCCTCGCGCCCCTTGCCAAGGTCCTGAACGACAAGTGGGGTCTCAAGCGTGGTTTCATGTCCACCATTCACAGCTACACCGGCGACCAGCGTCTTCTCGACACTCCCCACGGGGACCTCCGCCGCGCTCGCTCCGCTGCCATCAATATCATCCCTTCTTCCACAGGAGCCGCCCGCGCAATCGGTGAGGTCATCCCCGAGCTGAAAGGGAAGTTAAATGGCGGAGCCTTCCGCGTCCCGACCCCCACCGGGTCACTTACCGACCTCGTCGCTGAACTCAATGCCGAGGTCACCGCTGAGGAAGTAAATGCAGCCTTCAAGGAAGCTGCCGAAGGCCCTCTCAAAGGCATCCTCAAATACAGCGAAGATCCTCTCGTCCTCCAGGACATCGTCGGCGATCCTCACAGCTCGATCTACGACGCCGAACTCACCACCGTTATCGAAGGTAACATGGTCAAGGTTTGCTCATGGTATGATAATGAGTGGGGCTACTCGAATCGCGCCGCGGATGCGATGAAGATGCTCGGCGATTCCCTCTAGGGTCACTTTTAAGATCAAATTCAAAAGCCCGGTTGGAGAGATTCCGCCGGGCTTTTTCGCGTCCTAGTCAAAACTACGGACCTCGCCCAATCCTTGCCGGAAAAGTCCCCTTAAAAAATCTTCCTAATAATCAGAAGAATTAGACCAATTTTTTCCGCTTTTTAGTAGACAGATTCCGTGCCTCTGGATATTGCCCCGTCCGCTAAGCGAGCAAAGAACGCCAAGTTCTGTAACCCGCTCAGCAGATTACTCACTAGTAAGGCAGCGTAGCTCAGGGGTAGAGCAGAGGACTCATAAGCCTTTTGTCGGCGGTTCAAATCCGCCCGCTGCTACCAGTGAATAATTGAGAGAAAGAAGCTCTTCCACATCCCTCGGGAAAGCGGGAGCTAAGCGCTCGAAATCGTGACCTGCAAGGGATCTCAGAAAAAGTGAGGATAATTGAAACTTATCCCTTGCCAGATCAAGATTTCTTACTAGGGTCGCGGCCCCCAAATCGGGGTTGAAATTCAAAAAGCCTTATGGCTCCAGTGATTTCCACCCCTTCAACTCCTAAACTATCGGGTGCAGCACCGGAAAAATGGCTCTTGAGAGGTTTCTCTCTGAGTTCCCAGTGTCGCCACGTGGTTGAGCCAGAGTCCATTTTTTAGAACACATTCTCATCATCGTAACCAAAACACGATCTCATCATGCCCACCATTAACCAACTCGTCCGCAAAGGTCGCAAAAAGGCAGTCACTAAGTCGAAATCTCCGGCTCTGAATAACTGCCCTCAACGTCGCGGCGTTTGCTTGCAGGTTTACACTCGCACCCCGAAGAAGCCTAACTCAGCTCTCCGTAAGGTAGCCAAGGTTCGTCTCACTAATGGTTACGAAGTCATCGCCTACATCGGTGGTGAAGGTCACAATCTTCAAGAGCACTCCATCGTCCTCATTCGTGGTGGTCGAGTAAAGGACCTTCCAGGTGTTCGCTACCACATCGTCCGCGGTGCGCTCGATACCCTCGGGGTCGACGGTCGTAAGCAGGGACGTTCCAAGTATGGCGCCAAGCGCCCTAAGTAACTTTCATCAAATTTTAATCGCTCACCATATTTTCCCATGGCCCGCAGAAAAAGAATCTACGCAAAGCCGGATCGCCGTGATCCTAAGTTTGATAGCCCCGTCGTCGGACGCCTCATCAGTAAGATCATGAAGGACGGAAAGCGCTCGCTCTCTGAGCGCATCGTCTACGCTGCTATCGATCGCGCTAATGAAGGAACCGATACTATCGATCCGCTCGAAATCCTCACCCGCGCCATCGAGAACGCCAAGCCTCGTGTCGAGGTGAAGAGCCGCCGCGTCGGTGGAGCGACTTATCAGGTGCCTCTCGAAGTAGACGCTAATCGTTCCGAGTCACTCGGGATGCGCTGGATCATCAATTTTGCTCGCGCAAAGAAGGGCACTCCGATGCACCTCGCCCTCGCTAACGAAATCAAAGACGCCGCGAACAACACCGGTAACTCGGTCCGTAAGCGCGATGACGTCCACAAGATGGCTCAGGCCAACCGCGCCTTCGCCCACTTCCGCTTCTAGTAAGCTAGCCTCCAGTTAAGAAAGCTCAAACGTCCTCCTCCCATGTCGAAAGTCGCATCCATCCCCACCCGTCCCGTCCCGCTTGAGCGGACACGGAACATTGGGATTGCTGCGCACATCGATGCCGGGAAGACCACACTGACCGAGCGCATCCTTTTCTACACCGGAATGATCCATCGGATCGGCGAGGTGCACGATGGTGCCACCACGACCGATCACATGGAGCAGGAGCGCGAGCGGGGGATTACCATCACCTCAGCAGCTGTTACCTGTGATTGGCGTCAAGTTCCTGAGGAAGGCGTAACCAAGCTCTTTTCTGGTGTTAGCCAGCGGGTCAACATCATCGACACTCCCGGCCATGTCGACTTCACCGCTGAGGTTGAGCGCTCACTCCGAGTTCTCGATGGCACCATCGTTGTTTTCTGTGGCGTTGCCGGAGTGCAGCCCCAAACAGAAACGGTCTGGCGCCAAGCTACCAAATATAAAGTCCCCCGCATCGTCTTCGTCAATAAGATGGACCGCGTTGGAGCTGATTTTAATAACGTCGTCAAAGAAGTCCGCGAGAAGCTCGGCGCGCGTGCCGTCCGAATCCTCATTCCCATTGGCTCCGAAGATTCCCTCCGCGGTCAGATCGACGTCCTTAATAAAAAGGCCGTTCTTTATACCGACGACGATATCCTCGGCTCCACCTACTCCATCGCGGATCTTGACGACGAACAAATGCTCCTCGCCGAAGAAGCCTACGCCGAGATCCTCGAGGCCGTCGCTGACGTCGATGAGCAGGTCGGCGAGAAGTTCCTCATGGAGGAAGAGATTTCCGTCGCCGAGATCAAAGCCGGCCTTCGCCGCGCTACCATCGCGAACCAGATCGTCCCAATAAGCGGCGGATCTGCTTTCAAAAACAAAGGTGTCCAATATCTTCTCGATGCCGTTGTCGATTACCTTCCAAGCCCTCTCGAGGTCGCTGATGCCATCGGCCAAGACCCTGATGACGCTGACAAAGAAGTCGCGGTAAAAGCTGACGATTCTGCCGAGTTCTGCGCCCTCGCTTTTAAGCTCTGGGCTGACAAATACTTTGGCAAACTCGTTTTCTTCCGGGTCTACTCAGGAACCGTCTCAAAAGGCGACATGATCTACAACCCACGCACCCGTCAAAAGGAACGCGTGGGTCGCCTGATCCAAGTTCAGGCTGACAAGCACGAAGAGATCAATACCTGCTTCGCTGGCGATATCGCCGCTCTCGTTGGGCTTAAGAATGTCCAGACCGGTGATACCCTCTCTCACCAAAAAGCCGGAGTCCTCCTCGAGCCACCCACCTTCCCCGAGCCCGTCATCTCCATGGCAGTCGAGCCTCGCACACAAGCGGACTCAGATAAAATGGTCGTCGGGCTCGATCGCCTTTCTGACGAAGACCCGACCTTCGTTGTCCATAAAGACGTCGATACCGGCCAGACCATCATCGCAGGCATGGGCGAGCTTCATCTCGAGGTCATCATCGATCGCTTAAAGCGTGAGTTCAATGTTCAGGCTAATGTCGGCAAGCCGCAGATTGCTTATCGCGAGTCCATCCGCGAGACCGCCACTGGCGAGGGCAAATTCATCCGCGATGCCGCCGCTACGGGCGGAAAGCCAATGTATGGCCACGTCATTCTCGAACTCTCTCCGAATGAGGCAGGGAAGGGGATCACTACCGAAAGCACCGCTTCAGCAAGCGCGATCCCTAAAGAATTCATCCCTTCGATCATGCTCGGTGTTTCTGAGGCCATGACTAATGGAAGCGTTGCTGGTTTCCCGGTCGTCGATGTTCACGTCAACATCCAGGACGGCTCGTTCCACGACACCGATTCCAATGACAACGCTTTTAAAATAGCATCGATCTTTGCGATCAAAGACGCTTTTACCAAGGCGTCACCCGTCCTTCTCGAGCCCGTGATGGATGTCGAGGTAGCCACCCCGGACGAGTTCCAAGGCGACATCATGGGTGATCTCAATCGCCGCCGAGGCCAGATCCAAGAGATCGTCACCAAAGGACCCGTTGCAAATGTTACCGCCCACATCCCGCTCGCGGAAATGTTCGGCTACTCCACCGACGTCCGCACCCTCTCGTCAGGCCGGGCCTCCTACGCCATGCAGCCATCAAGTTTCGAAGAAGTTCCTCGTAATATCGTTGAGAAACTCGTCACCGAGCGTGGTGGCACCTACTAAAAATCCTCCTCTAGACAACTTTCATCATGAATCAGAAAATCCGTATCCGCCTTCGCGCCTTTGACCACCGAGCAATCGACCGCTCGACTGTGGAGATCGTTGAGACTGCCAAGCGCACTGGTGCTAAAGTCGCCGGTCCAGTCCCACTGCCAACTCGGATCGAAAAGTTCTCCGTCAATGCTTCTGTAAACCAGAACAAAAAAGCAGCCGACCAGTTCGAGGTGCGCACTCACAAGCGCCTTCTCGATATCCTTGATCCTACCGCCCGCACCGTCGACGAGCTCAAGAAGCTCAATCTTCCAGCCGGCGTTGATATCCAAATCCACATTTAATTTTTCTAACCGAATCTCATACCATGTCCCTCGGAATCCTCGGTAAAAAAGTCGGAATGACTCGTGTCTTTGACAACGAAGCAGGCTGCATGATCCCCGTCACTGTCGTAGACGTCACTGGCAACGAACTCCTTCAGGTGAAAACCGCTGAAAAGGATGGCTACAGCGCTGTTCAAGTCGGCTTTGATGACCAGAAAGAGCGTCGTCTCAACCTCCCAGAAAGAACTCATCAAGCCAAGCAAGGCGCGACCGGCGCTAAGAAGCTCGTGAAAGAGTTCCGCTTCGAGAACGATGATCAACTCCCCAGCAAAGAAGAAGGCCACCCCGGTGCCGCTCTCTTCGAAGATGGTCAGTTCGTCGATGTCCTCGGCGTCACTAAAGGTAAAGGTTTCCAAGGTGTCGTGAAGCGCTACCACTTCCAGGGTCAGCCCGATGGTCACGGCCACATGATGCACCGCCGGACCGGAGCCATTGGTGCCGGATCAACTCCTGCCCGTGTTTGGAAGAACCAGAAGATGCCAGGCCGCCACGGTGTTTATAACCGCACCGTCCAGAACCTCAAAGTCGTCCAGGTCCGCCCTGATGATGGAGTTCTCCTCATTTCCGGGGCCATCCCAGGCCACAATGGTGCTTACGTCACCGTCCGCCCAGCCATTAAGAAAGCTGGAAAATAATCTCACTTGCTTAGAAAGGTAGAAATAAAATGTCTGCATTCACACTCAAAGACGCCGAAAAGGCAAACATCCAAGTCGTAGCCGACTCCTCCAAAGGAAGCCAGGCTGTTCACGACCTCGTGGTAGCCTATCAGGCCAACCGTCGCTCCGGAACTGCTCAAGCCAAGACCCGTGGCGAAGTCAGCGGAACCGGTAAGAAGATGTATCGCCAGAAGGGAACCGGTGGCGCACGTCACGGCGACCGTAAAGCCCCGATCTTCGTCGGTGGTGGTGTCGCCTTCGGCCCTCGCAACCGCTCATACGCCAAGACCGTCACAAAAAAGGTCCGCGCACTCGCACTTCGCCGCGTTCTTGGTGACAAGATCAACGAGGAAGCCGTCATCTCCGCATCTTCATTCGATGTCGCCAGCGGGAAAACCAGCGACTTCGTCAAAGCCGTCACCGATATCACCGACGCTAAGAAGGTCCTCATCGTCGGCGCTTCCTTTGAAGACAAGACCTACCTTGCTGGCCGTAACGTCAAGACCGTCCTCCTTGAGACCGTCGAAAATGTAAACGTGGAGCAAATCCTCCATGCCAATGCCGTGATCCTCCTGGATGACGCCCTCGAAACCCTCGCTAAGCGCACCGCTTAATTCCGCCATGAGAGATATTTACCAAGTCATCGATACCATCCGCATGTCGGAGAAGGCCACCCTTCTTCAAGAAGGTAGCAACCAATACACCTTCAAAGTAGATCGCCGCGCTAACAAGATTGAGATCAAACACGCCGTCCAGACTCTCTTTGGAGTCAAAGTCGTGTCCGTAAACACCTGTAACTATGACGGGAAGGCCAAGCGCCGCCGCCGCGCTGATGCCGGTCGCACTGCTAGCTGGAAGAAGGCAATCGTTCGCCTCAAAGAGGGAGACTCCCTCGACCTCGTCTAAAACCCCTCACGATTTTCTAACGAAATCAGTCAGAAAGGAATTTTCCCATGCCACTGAAAAGTTTTAAGCCCGTAACTCCCGCAAATCGCTACAAAATGTGGCCGACTTACGAGGAGATTACCACCAATAAGCCCGAGAAAAGCCTCACTACTCCTCTCAAGAAGAGTGGTGGCCGCAATAACCAAGGTCGTATCACCTGCCGTCACATCGGTGGGGGACACAAGCGCAAGTATCGCCTTGTCGATTTCAAGCGTAACAAGCTCGACCTTGTCGCAGATGTTCTCACGATCGAGTATGATCCGAACCGCACCTGCCGCATCGCCCTCATCCAATATTCGGATGATGTCAAAAGCTACATCCTCGCCCCAGCCGGCCTTAAGGTCGGTGATAAGGTGACCTCCGGTGAAAATGTCGAGCCCAAGCCGGGCAACGCAATGCCCCTTAAGAACGTTCCTCTCGGAACCGCCATTCACAATATCGAACTCCGTCCCGGTTGCGGTGGTAAGGTCGCCCGTGCTGCTGGTCAGCAAGCGGTCCTCGCCTCACGTGACCAAGGTTATGCTTCGGTGAGAATGCCTTCTGGTGAACTTCGCCGCTTCCACGAAAATTGCTTCGCAACCATCGGCACTGTTGGAAATCGCGATCACATGAACGAAGTTTCTGGCAAAGCGGGCCGTTCACGCTGGAAGGGTATCCGCCCAACCGTCCGCGGAATGTGCATGAACCCAGTCGATCACCCCAATGGTGGTGGTGAGGGTAAATCCAAATCCGGTGGTGGTCGCCAGCACCTCAAGTCCCCCTGGGGACACGTCAAGGGTCAGAAGACTCGCAAGAAGCACAATCCTAATGACGCCTTCATCATCGAGCGTCGTAAGAAGAAGCGCAAGTAGACCCTCCCTAACCAAAAATCTGACCCTCTTTACCCATGGCTCGCTCACTTAAAAAAGGCCCCTTTGTCGATCAAAAGCTTCTCGCTAAGATCGATGCCGCCGTCGAATCCAAGAACAAGAAGCCCATCAAAACTTGGAGCCGACGCTCCATGGTGACCCCCGATTTCGTCGGTCACACCTTCGCAGTGCATAACGGCAAGACATTTGTCCCCGTTTTCGTCTCTGAGAATATGGTGGGCCACAAGCTCGGTGAATTCTCTCCCACCCGGATCTTCAAGGCCCACGGTGGTATCGGTAAGAAGTAATTTCCTTGTAACTCCCGCACATCTGAAGCAATCGCTTTGTCCCCTCTAATGAATCCATTTTCCAAAAACTTACTCACCCTGACTGGAGTCCTTCTCCTTAGTCAGTCTGGGCTTGTTGCTGGGCAAGGAGCACTAGGGGAGCAGGTCGAAAAACTTCAGCGCGAGAACCGCGCTCTCCGCCTCCAAAACGAGACTCTGAATAAGGGTTACGCTTCCGCCCTCGAGCGCGAAGCCGCCAAGACAAAGTCTCTCAAGGAAGTTAAGGAACGCCTCGCTCTTTTCGGAAAAGGCTTCTTTGAGGGAGATGACGAGCAGCTTCTCTCCGCTGTCGCAGACTACCAAGTCGCCCGCGAACAGCTTGGAAAGCTCGAACTCTCCGCAAATGATCTCCTCTTCACAATGCAGGACTACCTCCGGACGGTCGTCGCTTCCGATCCAGAAGCGCGCGCTCGGGTTGAGGCAAGAATGCGCCAACTCCAAGCTGATCTCGGTCAACGCCAACTACCCAAACGCAAGGTTCAGCAGGGCACTGCTGCTGAAGCGATGGTTCTCAGCGTCGACTCCCAATCCGGTCTTCTCATCATCAACGCCGGGGACACTGCCGATGTTCGCCCCGGAATGCGTTTCCGCCTCGAGCGGTCCGGCACCTATCTTGGCGACGCCGTCGTCGCCGTCTCGCGGGCCGATGTAAGCGGCCTGCTCATCCAATCTCTGACTAATCCAGAAAATCCGGTGCTCCCGAAAGACACCGCCCTCATCATTCTCGACAACTCCGAACAGACAAACTGATGCAAGTTCGTTCCACCACTAAATACGCCCGGATCTCTCCGAAAAAAGCCCGCGACGTCGCTCGTGAAATCCAGGGACTCCCCGTCTCTGATGCCCTCGATGCGCTGACTTATACCCCTAAGAAGGCTGCTCAGCTTATCGGCAAGACGCTCAAAAGCGCCATCGCCAATGCCGAGAACAATCACGAACTTTCCGCTGATGAACTAATCATCCATGAAGCTACCATCGGTGACGGACCAACCCTCAAGCGCTTCAAGCCGCGTGCCCGTGGTTCTGCCGGTGCCATCCGTAAGCGCAGCAGCCATATCTTCATCACCCTCACTGACGAGTTCGAAGCTCCCGAAGAGAAGAAGACTTCTGGTAAGGCCAAAAAGCGCGACACCATCAAATCCCTCTTCACCGGCAAGGCAGCTGCCGCCGCCGAGGAAGAAGTCCCCGCGCAGGAGAAATCCGCTGCCGACTATGACCTCGGTAAGATCTACGACGAAGCACCTGATCAGGTTGATGATCTTAAAGTCATCAGCGGAGTCGGACCAGCTCTCGAAACCAAGTTGAACGGCTTCGGCGTCTACACCTACGCACAAATCGCTGCATGGAATGAGACGAACATCGCTGCTTTCGATGATCTTCTCTCCTTCAAAGGCCGCATTGAGCGGGATAATTGGCTTCAACAAGCATCAGACCTCGACGCTGCTAAGGGCGCAGCCGAGTAATTCATTTCTAACGTTTTAATTTAAAGAATCATGGGACAAAAAGTAAATCCGATCGGATTCCGCCTCGCCGTCAATAAAGACTGGCGCTCCAAGTGGTATGCCGAAGGCAAGGACTACACCAACAAGCTGCACGAAGATCTCGAGATCCGCCGCTACATCAAAACCCGCCTTCAAGGGATCGCAATCTCACGTGTCGTCATCGAGCGTGCTTGGAATAGCGTTCGCATCACCCTCCACACTTCTCGTCCCGGCCTCGTCATCGGACGGAAGGGTTCCGAGATCGAGAGAATGACCAATGACATTGGTAAGATTTGCTCAGGCTCCCAGGTAAAGATCGACATCATTGAGATCCGCAAGCCGGAGCTTGATGCCCAGCACGTCTGCGAAAACGTAGCCGTCCAGCTCGAGCGCCGAATTGCTTTCCGCCGCGCCATGAAGCGCGCCGTTCAGACCGCGATGGAGTTCGGTGCCAATGGCATTCGGATCCGCTGCGGTGGCCGTCTCGGTGGAGCTGATATCGCTCGTGCTGAGTGGTATCGCGAGGGTAAAGTGCCTCTCCAGACTCTCCGTGTTCCCATCGACTACGGTTTCGCCGAAGCCAAGACCGTCTACGGAATCATTGGAATCAAATGCTGGATCAATAAAGATGCCGATTCCGATAAAGGATCACGCCCTCCAGGGACTGATCGTCCACGTCGCCGCGGTCCCGGTGGCCCAGGTGGTGACCGTCGCGGAGGTGGTGGAGGCCCAGGTGGTGATCGCCGGGGAGGTGGTGGCCCAAGTGGCGACACCCCTAATGAAAATTCTGATAAGCCAGCCGAGAACAAGGACGCTAAGCCCGCATCCTAATCAGCCGCACGATTTAAAACTTAATCTTAAAAGGAAAATATTATGCCTTTAATGCCCAAAAGAACTAAGTTCCGGAAGACCCATCGCGGGAGCCGGAGTGGTAATGCCCAGCGCGGCACCGATGTCAGCTTTGGCGACTTCGGACTGCAAGCTCTTGGCCGTGCTTGGATGACGAACCGTCAGATCGAAGCCTGCCGTATCTCAATCAACCGCTTTCTTAAGCGTAAAGGTAAGGTCTGGATCCGAGTCTTTCCTCACAAGTCGATTACCCGTCGCCCACCCGAGACCCGGATGGGTAAAGGTAAGGGATCGGTAGACGCCTGGGTAGCAGTCATTCGCCCTGGCACCATGCTTTTCGAAGTCGCCGGTGTCCCCGAGTCCCAAGCGCGTGAGGCCATGCGCCTTGCCTCTTACAAGCTCGGCTTCGAGACCCGTTTCGTCGCCCGCTAGAATCTATCTCCAACCATTTTACTAGGAACATCTCGTCATGCCCCAGACCAAAATCACCGAACTTCGTGAGCTGAGCTCCGATGAACTCCAGACCCGCCTGCGCGACCTCAAGCAGGAGGCCCTTAATCTCCGACTCCAGCAGGCCACCGGCCAGCTCGAAAACACCGCTCGCCGCCGTCACGTCCGCCGTGAAGTCGCTCGCGTCATGACCCTGCTCACCGAGCGCAAGTCTGCTTCCTAAGCAAAACACAACCAATCAATTTACGAGACCATGAGTGAAGCGTCCGATAAGAAAGAGTTTGTGCCCTCCGAGGCCGAACAAAATAAAAACACAAAGGTCCGCGTTGGGCTTGTAAAGTCGACCAGCATGGACAAGACCATCGTCGTCGAATACATCAACCGCGTTCCACACCCCCAGTTCAAGAAAATCGTTAAGCGCTCGAAGAAGTTCTACGCTCACGATGAAGAAGGAGCTGCGGCAGTAGGGGACAAGGTTCGCATCCGCGAAACCCGCCCGATGTCCAAGCTAAAACGTTGGGAACTCATCGAGGTCCTCAGCCACTAATTTACATTTTAAACGCTATTTTACTGCCATGATCCAAATGGAATCCAAAGTCGTCATCGCCGATAATACCGGCGCTCGTCAGGCTAAAATGATTGGTGTTCTCGGAACGCGCTCCAAGTCGGCGTCGATCGGTGACATCATCACCGCCCACGTCCGCGAGGCTATCCCGACCGCATCGGTCAAAAAGGGTGCCGTTATCAAGGCCGTCGTCGTCCGCACCGCCTATCCGGTCCGTCGTGCTGATGGTTCCGTTCTCCGTTTCGACGAGAACGCGATCGTCATCATCGATAAGGACAATAACCCGAAGGGGACTCGCATCTTCGGACCCGTCGCCCGTGAGCTCCGTGAGAAGAATTTCATGAAAATCGTCTCGCTCGCTCCAGAGGTCCTCTAATCATCTATCTATTTCTGACATGAAGATCAAAACTCACGTAAAGCCCGGTGACGAAGTGAAAGTCATCTCTGGTAGCCATAAAGGTAAGACTGGCACCATTCTTTCCATCAATGCCGCAAAGGGTCAGGTCATCGTCGAGGATGTCCGTAAAATCAAGAAGGCCATCCGTCGCACCGAGCTCAACCCTGATGGGGGAATCGAGGAGCAGGACGGACCTATCCACATTTCTAACGTTAAAAAAGTCTAGTTAGATCCTCGCCGATCTGACCGTGCGCTTAAGCAACCCGCTGACCCGCCAAAAAATGAAACCAACACTACAAAAGCTCTACGAAGAGCAGCTTGTCGCCACTCTCCAAAAGGAAGAGGGCTACAAGAATATCAACGAAGTGCCACGTCTGGAAAAGATTGTGGTCAATTCTCACGTCGGACACTATGTCAACGAGCGTAAAGCTGCTGTTGAAGACGCCGTTGCTGAGGTCTCCAAGATCACCGGCCAAAAGCCTGCTGTCGTTTTCGCTCGTAAGAGTGTTGCGAACTTCAAGGTGAGGGAAGGGGAGCAAGTTGGAGCCCGTGTCACCCTCCGTGGTGCGCACATGTGGGAATTCCTCGACCGCTTCATCCATATCACCTGCCCGAACATTCGTGACTTCCGGGGTCTACCATTCAAGTCCTTTGACGGCAGTGGGAACTACGCCGTTGGCTTTCCCGATCAGTCGATTTTTCCTGAAGTGGAGCTCGATCAAATCAAGCGCCAAATCGGATTCGATTTCATCTTTGTCACCAGCTCGAAAACTGACGCTGGTGCCAAAGCCCTCCTCAAAGCCCTCGGCATGCCTTTCCGTGATAACGTGAAAGCAGAAGACGCCGCTTAACCCATAGAACCATAGAAAAACCAGATTCATGGGAACTCTCACAGATCCAATCGCCGATTTCTTAATTCGCCTTAAGAATGCCTCGCGTGCAGGTAACGATACCTTCACCGCGCCGCATTCAAAAATGAAGGTCGAACTCGCCCGCATCCTCAAAGAAGAAGGATACATCTCAAGCTATGATGTCGATACCTCCGGTAAATTCCCCGAGGTCCACGTCACCACTAAGTTTGTCGATGGCGTTCCAGCCCTTACCGACCTCAAACGGGTCTCAAAGTGCGGCCGCCGTAAGTATTCCGCCTCGCAGGACATCCCTCGCGTTCTTAACAACATGGGTATCTCCATCATCTCCACCTCACATGGTGTGATGACCGGAACCCAAGCTAAAAAGAAAAACATCGGTGGCGAAATCATCGCTTTCGTTTGGTAAACAACCCCTCGTAGAAAACTGAAACAATGTCACGAGTAGGAAAAGCTACCATCGCAGTCCCTGAAAAAGTCTCCGTCAAAATCTCCGGCGCTAATGTCGCGGTCGACGGCCCCAAGGGCAAACTTGAACTCGACCTTCCTGAAGGTCTTGTCGTCACCGAAGATTCCGGTGAACTCACCGTCGAGCGCGCTTCGGAGCTTCGCTCACTGCGCGCCCTTCACGGCACCTTCCGCAGCCTGATTAACAACATGATTCAGGGTGTCAATGAAGGCTACGTTAAGGACCTTGAAATCCAAGGAGTCGGTTTCCGCGCTGCTGTCAAAGGCAAAGCGATCGACCTCAGTCTTGGAAAATCCCATCCCATCCTCCACCCGATCCCCGAAGGTCTCACCGTCACCGTTGCAGACAATACCAAGATCAAGGTTGAAGGAATCGACAAGCAACTCGTCGGCCAATTCGCCGCCGAAGTGCGTTCCTATTATCCGCCCGAGCCTTACAAGGGCAAAGGAGTCCGCTACGTTGGTGAATACGTCCGCCGTAAGGCTGGTAAGAGCGTGAAGTAACCTGAACCTAAGAAATCAAATAACTTCCCAACTCCCATGAGTACACTCAATCGTAAGAAAATCCGCCAAAAAGTGCACCGCCGCATTCGCAAGAAGCTCAGCGGCACGGCCACCAAGCCACGCCTCGCGGTTCACTTCTCGAACAAGAACGTCTACGCTCAAGTCATCGACGATCTCGCCGGAAAAACTCTCTGCTCTGCCTCGACTCTCGATAAAGAAGTCGAAGCAAACGGCGCTTCCAAAGCCACAGCCGAAACCGTAGGCAAACTCATCGCCGAACGCGCCAAGGGTGCTAAGATCGATGCCGTAGTCTTCGACCGTGGTGGTCACCTTTTCCATGGCAAGGTCCAGGTCCTTGCCGACGCCGCCCGTGAAGGTGGTCTCAAATTCTAAATATCGCTCTCTATCATAATGGCAACTAACGAAACTCCTAAGCCCGCTGACGCTCCTAAGCCAGCCGGCGACGCAGCACCTGCGGGTGAGAATAAGCCAAGTGGCGATCAGAATCAGGACCAAAACCGGGGCGGTCGCGGAGGCGACAACCGCGGCGGCGGTGGATTTAATCGTGGTGGCGGTGGACGTGGTCCCCGCCGCGAACCACCACCTGCACCTACCGATAAAGATGGTAATGAACTCACCGAGAAGGTCGTGTTCATCAACCGTTGTTCGAAGGTTGTTAAGGGTGGTCGTCGTTTCTCATTCTCGGCCCTCGTCGTTTCCGGTAACGGAAAAGGGAGTGTTGGAGTGGGCTTCGGTAAAGCAAATGAAGTCGCAGAATGCATCAAAAAGGCTTCCGGTATTGCCGGCAAGAGTCTCCAGAAGATGAATCTCGATGGAAACACCATCCCGCATGAAATCTACGCCGAGTTCGGTGGTGGCAAAGTCCTCCTCAAGCCCGCCTCGCCGGGAACCGGTGTTATCGCCGGAGGTGGCGTCCGCGCCGTCTGTGAAGCTGTCGGCATCCACGACGTTCTTTCCAAATCGATCGGTTCCAATAACCACGCCAACGTGGTCAAGGCGACCCTTAAGGCGCTGAGTGAACTCCGCAGTCGCGACGAAATCTTTGCCCTCCGCGGTAAGGCTAAGAAAGAAAAGGCGATCTAAGGTCGCCTGAAGGAGGGGCGGGCGGATCGAATCCACCGTTTCTCCTCCTTCCGTAATCCACAACTTATCTAATTAAAATGAATCTCCATAATCTCTCTCCTAATCCTGGTGCCAAGCATCGCCGCAAGCGTCTTGGCTGTGGCGAAAGCTCCGGTCTCGGAAAGACCTCCGGGCGAGGCCATAAGGGTCAGAAGTCCCGCTCCGGCGGTGGCGTCCGTCCCGGTTTCGAGGGTGGCCAAATGCCCCTTCATCGCCGCCTCCCTAAGCGTGGTTTTAGCAATCTCCAGTTCCGCGATACCGTCGCGATCGTGAACATCTCCCAGCTGGAGAAGTTCTTCGATGACGGCGCCGATGTCAACGAAGCTGCCCTTCGCGACGCAGGTCTTGTCAAAGGCCAGGCGGATAAAATCAAACTCCTCGGACAGGGCGACCTGACCAAGAAGTTCAAGGTCACTGTCGATCTCGCCAGTGCTTCCGCCAAGGAGAAGATCGAGAAAGCAGGAGGCTCTCTCGAGCTCTAAGCAGCTTGCGGGAAATACTCTTCTGTGAGCACCTCTCCATCACGCTTTACAACGTTGGACCCGCTTAAGCGGGTCACAGCGTTTTTTGCGTTACTACTCATTTCCCTCGGGCTGAATGCTTGTGGCACAAAGAACACGCATGAATCCTTGATGGAGGAGCAGGCCGAGCTCTACCAAGAGATGTCAGCGATTCTGCAAGAGCTGGCTGCGACAGGAGATATCGATAACGGGGCCCAGAAGCTGACACCCCTAGTCAGTAAGTTCCAAGAAAGCCGGGCCCGGCTTGCCGCTCTCCCAAAGCCCAGCGAAGAAGAACAGCTTCGCCTCGCCGATCTCCCGGTCTTGGCAGCAGGCCACGAGGCCTTCTTTGAAGCACAGAGTGCCTTTTTCAGCTCCGAGCATAAGTCCCCCCGGATTTCTAATATTCTCTCAGGACTTCACGTGTCCAAACCGGTCGCTGGCGAGGGTCAGCCCCAATAATTTTCAAACGATTTTCAATCAATTATGATCTCCGCATTCGCAAATACTTGGAAGATCCCCGAGCTTCGGGATCGCATTCTTTTCACCATGGCGATGATTGTCATCGTCCGTCTTGGAGTGGCTCTGCCGCTTCCGGGGGTGAACATGGAGGTCATCAACACTTGGCTCGATATTCAGTCCAAGGACGGTGAGGGCGGCGCGGGCGGTGGTGTAGGCGCGATGCTCAACATTTTCTCTGGTGGCGGACTTCAGAGTATGGGTCTCTTTTCGCTCGGCATCATGCCCTACATTTCTGCCTCGATCATGATGCAGCTTCTCAGTGCGGTCGTGCCAAAGCTCGCCCGTCTCGCCAAGCAGGATGGGGGACGTCAGAAGATCAATTCCTACACGCGCTACGTCACCATCGTGATCGCCGTGGTGCAGGGATTCTTCCTCGCCAAATCCCTTAAAAATCCTGAGGGGAACTTCCTTCTCAGTGGAATTGAAAAAGCGATCCGCGAGGTTGGTCCGCTGGTCCCTGATCATGATGCCGGCTTCATTGCCATGACCGTTCTCATCATCGTTTCTGGAACTCTTTTCCTGATGTGGGTTGGTGACCAGATCACTGAGCGCGGCATCGGAAACGGGATCTCGCTTATTATCTCGGTCAACATCATCTCGGCGATGCCGGGCGTTCTCGTAACTCTCTGGAACACCTTCGTGGTGCAGCGTGAGGGTAATGCCTTCAGCCCGCTTCTCATCGTGGTTCTTGTCGTTCTTTTCCTCCTCGTGATCGCAGCAGTCATTGCCATCACTCAGGCGCAGAGGCGGATCGCGGTCCAGTATGCCCGCCGTGTCGCGGGTCGTCGTGAGATGGCTGGCGGAACGCAGTATCTCCCTCTCAAGGTGAACTACGCCGGGGTCATGCCCGTCATTTTCGCCACCGCGATCCTTCAGCTTCCTCCCACCATCATCGGTCAGATCTGGCCGAACAGTGACATCGTCGCCAAGGCGCTTGATGTTCTCTCCCCGGACAACTTTTGGTTCTACCTCATCTCCGGCACGATGATCTTCTTCTTCAGCTTCTTCTGGGTCGCCACGATGTTCCAGCCGAGTGAAATTGCTGAGAATCTCAAAAAGGGCGGCGGCTATATCCCGGGCGTTCGCCCCGGCAAGCCGACTTCCGATTTCCTCGACTTCACAATGACCCGCCTGACCTTTGCCGGTGCCATTTTCCTGACGCTGATCTTCATGCTGCCTTACTTCATCGCGCTTGCGTTGAACCTTCCGGCGGGCGGCATGGTTACCTCCTTCTTCGGTGGCACTAGTCTTCTCATTCTTGTCGGCGTTCTCCTCGATATGATGCGTCAGATCGAGACCCACCTTCTCCAGCGTCATTACGATGGCTTCCTCCGTAAGGGCAAGATCAAGGGGCGGAACCAGCGGGGAACCGCCAATGGACCATCGCAAGCCTCGAGTGCGTCCGTCATCTACTTGTGGACCGTCTTGGCGATCATCATTCTCGTGGCGATTGTTGCTTCCATCTATCACCAATAGGATATCGCGGTGATCGATCATTCCCTCGTCTTTCTCGGTGCTCCGGCATCGGGTAAAGGCACTCAGGGCCGGAAACTCGCCGATCTTGGCGGGTTTTCTTATTTAAGCACGGGCGGCCTTCTGCGTGCCGCGCTTCGTGGCCACACCTCGCTTGGCGAAAAGGCGCGGCCCTTTCTCGATCGCGGGGAATATGTGCCGGATGAGATCATGGTTCCGATGGTGATCGAGTGGCTCAGTTCTCTCGAAGGGCCGGCGATTCTCGATGGCTTCCCAAGAACGATCGCTCAGGCCGAGGCGCTCGACGTCGCCTTTTCAGAACTCGGCCACCCACTTCCGCGATCCGTCTTTCTAGATGTGCCTCACGAAGAATTGCGACGCCGGGTGACCGGGCGTCTTGAGTGCGAGAGCTGCCACTGGGTCACTTCCCGGGGTGAAGCCGACCAATGCTCGAAGTGCGGAGGCGAGATGACCCCACGGGCTGATGACGATGTCGTCCGCTTCGAAAACCGTCTTAAGGAATTTGTGAAGTTGACCTTTCCCTTGGTCCGCTTTTATGAAGAGCGCGAGCGACTCACCCTCATCGAAGCCCTCGGTTCGCCGGACGACATCAATGCGGAACTGCGCGCGAAACTTTCTCTCTAAAAAATCTGATGGGCAAGAGATCAAAAATTCCAATTAAGTCCCCGCAAGAAATTGATCGCATGCGGGCTGCCGGGGCGCTGGCGAGTGAGGTTCTTCAAGCCACGGCTAAGTTCATCGAGGCGGGTAAGACGACTCTGGAAGTCGATCAATTCGCGATGGAAAAGATCGCCGAGCTGGGGGCGAAAAGTGCCTTTCACAAATACCGTGATTTTCCCGGTCAGATCTGCATTTCGATGAATGAAGAAGTCGTTCACGGGATCGGGAGTGATCTTGTCATCAAGGACGGTGATCTTGTAAAAATTGATGTCGGGATCAAGCTTCACGGGTGGATCGGGGATAACGCCGTCACCGTCCCGGTCGGTAAGATTAATGGAGAACAAAAGCGCCTTCTTGCCGCCACGGAGGAATCCCTTTTCATCGCGATTAGTCATGCGCGTGATGGCGCGCGACTTTCTGACCTCTGTGGCTCGGTTGAGGAATACGTGCAGAAACATGGGTTTACCGTGGTCCGGGATCTGGTTGGCCACGGGGTCGGGCGTCAGCTGCACGAGGAACCGCAGGTGCCGAATTACCGGCCGGACGGAAAGTCTCCCATTCTTAAAGCGGGCATGATTCTCGCGATCGAACCGATGGTGAATGCCGGGGTGGGAAGTGTCGACTGGCTGGACGATGGCTGGACTGTCGTCTCATCTGACCGGCGTCCCTCGAGCCATTTTGAGCACACCGTTCTCGTCACGAAAGGGGAGCCGGAGATTCTCACTTGGCGGCCCCGCACCGCGCTGCCCGAGCAGCTCGGGATCCCGCCCCTCGGCTGATTCCTAGTGCGTGTTGTTCCCATGAGCCACTTTACCGAAATCGACCGCGATGACTTCCGGAACCTCCTCAATGAGATTGCCGAGGCCTACATGCCCTTCGGCAAATACGGGCCGAAGAACTACCCGCCGCGTGGCATCCCGCTGATCGATCTGCCTCCGGAATACTTTGGCTGGTTCATGGAGCGGGGCTGGCCGAAGGGGAGGCTTGGGGAGCTGATGGAAATCATAGCCGAGATTAAATCGACCGGCGCCGATAACGTTTTCGAGCCCATCCGCCGGGCGAGAGGAGGCCGAGCCTCGGTGAGGAAAAGGCGTCCCGAGACTGATTTTTAGCGACGAGTAAAAGGGGAGATGACACTGGCCCCGTGGGAGATCGTGGTCTAGCTTCCCGGCAGACAATCACTCTATGGGAGACTTCTTTTATTCCGCCTTGTTGATCCTCGTGGTCATCGCGCTTTTTAACTTCATTATTTTCTTTCACGAGCTCGGCCATTTTCTCGCGGCCCGCTGGCGCGGAGTGCAGGTCGACCGTTTTCAGATCTGGTTTGGCAAGCCGATCTGGAAAAAGGAGCACAAGGGCGTCCAATATGGCCTCGGCTGGCTGCCTTTTGGCGGCTTCGTCGCCCTTCCCCAGATGGCTCCGATGGAGTCGATCGAAGGCGGGAATCTTGACGAACGGCCGCTGCCTAAGATTAAGCCTCTCGATAAAATTATCGTCGCCTTCGCCGGTCCGCTCTTCAGCATCCTGCTCGCTTTTCTCGCCTCCCTGATTGTTTGGAAGGTCGGCAAGCCTGTCGATGCCATCCAGACGACCGTCATCGGCGGGGTGGCAAAGGATTCCCCAGCGGCGAAAGAGGGCCTCTTGCCTGGCGACCGAATTCTGCGTGTCAATGGCGAGCCGGTGAGGTGGTTCGGTGGCGATTTCGAGTCGATCCGGGAACGCATCATGCTCACCACCGAGGAGCGCATTACCTTCGATATCGAGCGCGGCGGAGAGGAACTTCAGATCGTGACAGACTTCACCATCGAGGACCGTCCTTTTTGGCAGCGCAAGGCCCTTCCCGACGTCGGGATCTCTCCGGGTGGAAATGCCCAGATCGGTCTCATCATCCCGAGTGAAAATGAAAGCCCCGCGGAGCGATCCGACCTCCGGGTGGGAGATCTCGTGACTGAGGTGAATGGCGTTCAGGTTCATGGACCAGGTCACGTCAGTAGCCTCCTTGCCGAGAGTGAAACGCAGGAAGCGACTTTCACGATCAAGCGGGGCGAGGAGATCTTAAAAAAAGAAGTCAAGGCACTCGTGCCCGTCTTTCCCACTAGCGAGAACGTCAACCGGCCCATGCTCGGGATCGCGTGGGACTTCAGCGGCCTCGTAAATACCGAACTCGTCTACCCTAGCCCGATGAAGCAGATCGGTGATAGCCTGACGGCCATGTATGTCACCTTAAAGGCGGTCGCTTCCCCGAAATCGAAGATCGGGGTAGATCAGCTTTCGGGGCCGATCGGGATTGCTGAGACGAAGTTTCTTCTTCTCAAGACGGACGGCGGCTGGATGCGTGTGCTCGCCTTCTTCGTCCTCTTCAATGTGAACCTTGCCATCCTCAATATGCTGCCCTTCCCGGTGCTTGATGGTGGCCACATCGTGATGGCGATCGGTGAGAAAATCGTAGGTAAACCCATGCAGGGGAGAGCCCTAGAGTTCATCCAGACCGCCTTTGCGCTGACCCTCATGTTCTTCATGCTCTACGTCACTACGAAGGATATTGGAAAACATATCCCGGCAGGTTCGGGCGAGGATTCCTCCGGAAAATTCGTGTGGCCTGAGAAGGTTGATTGATAAATAATTCCGCTCAAATGACGCCCTCACCTCCATCAGTCAACATCGCGCGGCTTCTCTACCTCGTGCTGTGCGAGTTGGCGGGGCTGGCGATCGCGCTGAGCTCGCCTGACATCCCACTTTGGGCAGGGCTCTTCGGCGGTCTCATCGTGGCGGGTTTTTTTATCTTCGTCGAAAGCCTTTCTAAGGGGTTCACCTTGCGGGGATTCTCGACCGCCACTTTCGGCCTTGCGGTAGGTCTGCTCTGCGCTTTCCTCCTGAATCGGGTCGGCATTGAGAAGCTTGTGCTGGTGTCGGTTCGCGATATCGGCGGTGACTCAGGTGACTTGGGCGAGTCACTGGCGCTGGCTCTTAATGTCACCATTTACGCCAGCCTCGGCTTTATCGGAGCGGTCTTAGCGCTCAGGAGTAATCGGGAGGATTTCGCCTTCATCATCCCCTACGTGCGATTCCGGCAGGACGCCGCCTCGGGACAACCCCTCCTCCTCGATGCCGAGGTCATCATTGATGGGAGGGTGAGTTCCCTGATGATCGCGGGCTTTTTCACCGGGCGACTCATCGTGCCGCACTTCGTTCTCGACGAGCTTCAAGCGATGGCAAATTCACCCGCGTCCGGCGCTCGACAGCGGGGCCAACGTGGTCTCGAGGTGCTTGAGGAAATGCAGCAAAACCCCGAAATCCCGATCTCGATCCATGACGCGGCGGGAATTTCTGAAGAAGAATCATTTCAGGCGCGCTTAGTCTTAGCAGCTAAGCTACTGGGAGCCCGGCTCATCACGACCGAGGAGAATCTTACCAAGGTCGCGCATCTCCAAGGCGCAAATATCATTAATCTAAACGACCTTGCTGAGGCGCTTCGTCCGCGGGTCGTCGTCGGAGAAAATGTCCGGCTCGCGCTCGTGAGGACTGGGAAAGACGAGCATCAGGCCGTCGGCTATCTCCCTGATGGCACGATGATCGTGGTCAATCACGCCATTTCTAAGATCGGCACGACCCAAGACGTCACCGTCATCAGCATGTTACAGACAAGCGCCGGGCAGATGGTATTTGCGGAACTGTTAGAAAATGTGGGGGAGCAGTCGTGAGTAAAGTTGAGGCGCTCTCAGTAACCCAACTCACGCGGCGGATTCGCAATCTCCTCGAGATCGAGATCGGGGAAATCTGGATCGAGGGCGAGATCAGCAATCTGCGGAAGCAGTCGAGTGGGCATTGGTATTTCTCGCTGAAGGATCAGAGCGCCCAAATTTCTTGCGCGATGTTTAGCGCGAGGCGGCGCGAGGGAGCGGAGGTTATCGAAGACGGGGCCAAGGTTCAAATTTTTGGAGAGGTGAGCTTTTACGAAGCGCGAGGGAGCACCCAGCTGATCGTGCGCAAGGCCCAGGCGGTAGGGATCGGCGATCTTCAGGCGCGCTTTGAGGAGCTTAAGAAAAAGCTCGATAAAGAAGGCCTTTTTTTACCCGAGCGGAAGCGCAAGCTGCCCTTCTTTCCAAAAGTCGTGGGGATCGTGACCTCTCCGAGCGGGGCCGCACTTCAGGATATGCAGAATGTGCTCTCGCGCCGGGCGCCTTGGCTCACCATCGTGCTCTTTCCCACAGCGGTGCAGGGGAAGGGGGCCGAGAGAGGGATCGCGCGGGCGATCGAGCGGGCTGGAAATGCCGAGGATGAGGGTCTCCCGCAGCCGGAAGTTCTCATCGTGGCCCGAGGTGGAGGCTCGCTTGAGGATCTGTGGAATTTTAATGAAGAGATCGTGGCACGGGCCATCGAAGCCTCACCCATCCCGGTCGTCAGCGGGGTGGGACATGAGATCGACTTCACCATCGCCGATTTCGTGGCCGATCTCCGCGCCCCGACGCCAAGTGCGGCGGCCGAACTAGTGGCACCGGATCGCGCGGCCCTTTCAAAAAGACTCCTTGAGCACGGCGATAGGATCACGCGGCTTTTAGGAGATCGTCTTGAGCGCTGGGATGAGAAGCTCGTCTTTTTCCAAAGGGGACCCTTAGGGCAAAGCGCGGATCGTCTTTTGCGAGAGCCGATGTTCTGCCTCGATGAGGTAGCGCGGCAATTCGAGCGCGCGGCCGAGAATTCGCTTCGAGCCCGGGAAGCTCAAGTCGCTGAGTTCGAGGCGAATTGGAAATACTTTCACCCGCTCGAAATGCTCAGGATCCGCGAAGAGCGCCTTAGGCGTGCGCGGGGAGAGTTCCTCCGGGTGATGGAAGAAGCTTTTTGCAATCGCGAGGATCAAATCTCTCGCTACGAGTCCCTCATAAAAGCCTACGGGCCGGGCAAGACGCTCGAGCGCGGCTACTCGATCACCTTTTCTGAAAGCGGAAAAATCGTCCACGATCCTTCAGAGGTCTCAGCAGGTGAACGTCTCGAAACGATGGTCCACGGAGGAAGCATTTCTAGCACCGTGGACAAATAGCGAGGGCTACATCATGCCCAGCTGCATCTTCCCTTCCTCGGAAATCATGTCCTGATTCCAGGCGGGGTCCCAGACGAGTTCGACCTCGGCATTATTAATCTCCGGGAGGCTCATGATGCGGGCCTGGGCATCAGCCGCGATGACCGGGCCCATGCCACAGCCGGGTGCGGTGAGGGTCATTTTTACAAGAACATCGGTGCCCTCGCTCCCGTCTTCTGGAGCCACAAGCTTGCAGTCATAGACGAGCCCGAGATTGACGATATCGACGGGGATCTCGGGGTCGAAAACTTGCTTCATCTGGTGCCAAACCTGCTCCTCGAGAGGGAGGTCGCTGATGGCTTCCTGCTCCTTCTCCTTCGCTGCCACCTCTTCCTTATCGACCCCGAGTGCGTCGGTGTCTTCTGACGAGATGCGCGCGAGGCCCGCAGAGGTCGCCACGGTGTAAGTTCCGCCAAGAGTCTGCGTGATGACCACCGGAGTTCCTGCTGGGAGGGTGATGGTGTCTCCAGAGGGAATCTGGATCGCGTCCACTTCGCGGGTGAGGCTGACTTCTTCGTGCATGGCGTGAGATTCGATGATGGGGGCGGGAGCGCAAGGGTTTATTTTCCCAGCTTGTAGAGGAATTCCTGACGCTTGCCCCGGTCCACGAATCCGGGTCGGATAAAGATGCCGTCATCGAGAATAACGGGCGTGGCATAGGTGTCATCGCCGAGTTTGTTCTCGGCCACTTTTTGGAAGCCTTCGTGAGTTGCTTTGTAGACGATGGTGACGCCGGTCTTGATGGTGGAAAAGATCATATTATTGGCGAAGGTCGGAGAGGCCATCACTCCGCCGCGGCCGAGACGCTCTTTCCACATTTCCTTTCCATCCGTGGCGCGCCAGCAAAAGCCCACGCCTTTATCGGTGACCGCATAAATGTAGCCCGCGTGGGAAAAGAGGGATTGCTCGTAGCAGCGCTCCTTATTTCTCCAAAGCACCTCGCCGGAGCCATCGGCCTTGATTCCCACGGTTTCGTTTCCGGGGTAGCCGCCGCTTGCGAAGACGGCATCATCAGTCCAGACGACGGTTCCGCAGGTGGAAAGCGGGACGAGCGGGCCAGCCCAGCTTTTCTTTCCGGTCATGGGATCGTAGCTCTGGATCTCGCCCGTTCCTGAGATGAGGAGTTGGTCTTTCCCGCTGACATTTGCGACGATCGGGGTGGACCAATTATCATGGGTGCCGCGTGGGGTGCGCCATTTCTGGGTGCCAGTTCGCGCATCGATAGCGAGGAGCGAGCCGCCTTTATCGGTGCCGATTGAGATGATGAAAAGGTCTTTGTAAAGGACGGGTGTCGAGCCGTAACCGAAGTGGAAACTAGGCGGGTAGGGGCTGACGCTTTTTGACCAAGTGATATTTCCATCTGGTTTGACGGAGCTTACTTTGATCTGGCCATCGTTTTGAAACGTGGTGAGGACGTGGGTGCCGTCCCACTGCGGAGTTGACTAGGCGCGGCTATTCTCGCGGTGGATATCGCGCGCGAGCCCGCCTTGATGGATCACTTTTTCCCAGAGAATCTTGCCGGAGTCACGGTCGAGCGCGATGAGGGATTGGGTCTGCTTTTCGAAGCTCGCGGTCGTAAGGTAAACCCGCTTTCCGATGACGATCGGGGATGAGTGCCCGCGCCCGGGGATGGGGGTTTTCCAGAGAACGTTCTTTTTAGCGGACCACTCGGTGACAGGTTTTACTGAAGGGTCAGATTTGTTGTCAGCGGTTGGCCCGCGCCATTGCGGCCAGTCAAGGGCTTGGGAGGACAGGGTAAGTGCGAGAAAAATGGCTAGTTTCATTACGCCTAGAATGAACTCCTAGCCGTAGGACGCAATGAGCTTCTCAGGTGGTGTGATCTCGGGCAGGGTCGCGGGGATGATCGCTCGCTTAGTGAATCTTTTTTGGCTTTGGACTATTCTAGGGACGGTTTGGGCGTGGTTTGTTCCTAGTCATTTCACGTGGTTTCTCGGGACGGTGGGGGGAGTGAAAATCGTTTCGTTGGGGCTCGGAATTATTATGCTCGGGATGGGGATCACACTCACGCTTCGTGATTTCAAGGAGGTGGTTAAAATGCCGAGATGCATCGTGCTAGGAGTGGTCGCTCAGTTTCTCCTTATGCCCTTGATTGGATGGGGCGTGGCCACTCTTTTTCAGCTGCCGGATGAGTTCAAGTTGGGAATCATTCTCGTAAGCTGCTGCCCGGGCGGGACGGCCTCGAATGTAGTGACCTATCTCGCGCGCGGGAATCTGGCGCTGAGCGTGCTCATGACGATGTGCTCTACTTTGTTGGCCGTTTTTCTCACGCCACTCTTGACCAAGACATATGCGATCGAACTTCAAGAAGTGAATGCGCTGGCGATGGTTCTGAGCATGGTCACGATCGTCCTTGTTCCGGTTGTTTCGGGAGTTCTTCTCAATACTTTCTTCGGTGAAAAGTTGGAACGCGTTCGCGAGGTCGCGCCCCTCGTTTCAGTCCTTGTTATCGTTCTAATCGTGGGAGGAGTGGTTGGTAAAACTCAGGGTTTGATTCAGGCTCATGCGGGCCAACTTTTACCTGCGGTCTTCCTCGTCCACGTGCTCGGCTTCGCGCTTGGCTATGGATGGGCTCGATTTTTTAAGCTGGGCGAGCGTGAGCGGCGCACTTTCTCGATCGAAGTGGGAATGCAGAACTCGGGCTTGGGATCGCAGTTAGCCGTGAAGCATTTTTCTCTGGTTGCAGCGGCACCTTGTGCGATCTCTGCTTTCTTCCACTGCATCATCGGGAGTATTCTTGCCAGCTACTGGCGGCGGTCTTCAAAAGATCGCCGAGCGGCTGGAACAAGGGGCCCAGCTTCAGTCTGCCGGCGGAGATCTGGCTGCCGCAATAGTGGAATATGAAGCCGTTCTCAAAGTTGTCGATAAATCCCATCTGCTCGCGGCCGAAGCGCACTATCGGCTCGCTAAGTGCTACTTGACGATTAGTGAAGAGGAGAAGATGGCGGCCCAGATTGAGAGGCTTCGGAGGGACTTTCCTGCAAGTAATAGATGGGTAATAAGGGCGAACCCGCTCGTTTCGGCGGTGAATGAGTTCTCGGGTGCACCATGGCAGGACGGGCGACTCCATACTTAGGAAGGTAGCTGCCCAATGGTGGCGTGATGGGCTCATCGGAATTTAGAGAAAATGGTGAAAGAAAGCATGAATGATCCTGATTTTCATGATCACGATAGGACGACTTATCGCGACGATGGAGAAACGATCTTCATCCGCATGAGATATCGCGGGAAAAACGCTTTCAGAGGTGCTGTGCGCGGCCGTGTAACCACCCGAGCGGATATCGATGGGACGGTCCTCGAGATCCTTTCTCAACAATAGAAGCGGAAGAGGTAAGCGCTCAATTGATCCAATGGGACGCCAAGAAATTATTTTTAAGGTATCGAGTTGAAATTCCTAATTTTTCTTTCTGGGGCCGACGATTCTAGGAGAGTCAGCAAGATCCAGAAACACGTTCTATGACGCTTCATCCTTGCCGAAATTTCAATTGAAGCTGGCTTGAGTGTTAGACAACTGGAATCTATAGCGGTAAATGACATGCGATTGGGACTTTCCGAATCGGGCAATGGGTGATGATTCGCCAAGGGCAGGCTTGAAAAACCCCAGCACCTCTGCCATTTCCAGCCCGCGATGTCTGAATTGCCCAAGGCCTACGAGCCCAAAGAAGTCGAGAAGTCATGGTATCAAGCCTGGCTCGACGCCCAATGTTTTGAAGCGGATCCGAACTCTGAGAAGCCGCCCTACTCGATTGTGATCCCGCCGCCGAATGTAACGGGGATTCTTCACTTGGGGCATGTTTTAAATAACTCGATTCAGGATATCTTAGCACGTCGCGCTAGGCAGAAGGGCTGTGAGGTTCTCTGGCTTCCGGGGACGGATCATGCGGGGATCGCGACGCAGACGAAGGTCGAGCGTCAGCTCCGTGATGAAGAGGGGAAGACGCGCCGTGATATTGGCCGCGAAGCATTTCTCGAAAAGGTTTGGGAGTGGAAGGAGAAGCACGGTGGCATCATCATCAATCAGCTCAAGCGCCTCGGCTGTTCCTGTGACTGGAGCCGCGAGCGCTTCACGATGGATGAGGATTACTCCGAGTGGGTCTCGAAGGTCTTCAGCGATCTTTTCAAAGAAGGCCTCATCTACCGTGGCAAGCGCATGGTGAACTGGTGCCCGGTTTCGCTGACGGCGCTCTCTGATGAAGAGGTCATCATGAAGCCGCAGCACTCGAAGCTTTACTACATGAAATACGAGCTCGTCGATGAGCCCGGTGAGTTTTTAGAAATCGCGACCACGCGTCCCGAGACGCTGATGGGTGATGTCGCGGTGGCGGTCAGTCCTAAAGACGAGCGCTACGCCAAGTTCATTGGCAAGAAGGTGCGGCGTCCTTTCCCAGCTGCGGAGATTCCGGTGGTGGCAGACGATCACGTCGATCCCGAGTTCGGCACCGGTGCTCTCAAGATCACGCCTGCGCATGATAAGAACGACTTCGAGATCGGCCTGCGCAATGACCTTGAAATCATCGATGTTTTCCACGCCGATGGCCGCGTCAATTGTCCCGAGGTTCCGGATCTCGATGGTCTCGACCGCTTTGTGGCCCGCAAGAAAGCTGCGGAGAAACTCGTGGAGATGGGCCTCATGCTCAAGGTCGAGGAATACGAAAACAAAGTCGGCTTTTCCGAGCGCGCCGATGTCCCGATCGAGCCGCGCATCTCGATGCAGTGGTTCCTAAAATACCCGGGCGTCGAGGAGGCGACCGCAGCCGTTGCCGATGGCGACATTTCCTACCGTCCCGCGCACTGGTCCAAGACCTATGCGAACTGGATGAATGGCATTCAGGACTGGTGCGTCTCGCGTCAGCTCTGGTGGGGGCATCGCATTCCAGTGTGGTATCGTAAGGAGAAAGAAGGGGAGCTGCAGAATGCCGAATCGCTCACTTTGGCCGATCTTGAAAAAGGGGACCTCCACGTGAGCACCGAGCCTCCAGCGGATCCCGAGAACTGGATCCAGGATGGCGACGTCCTCGACACTTGGTTTAGCTCTTGGCTCTGGCCATTTGCTACGATGCAGAACGTGGGGGAGGAGTCTGACTTGGTGAAGAAATTTTATCCCACCACTGATCTCGTCACCGGGCCGGACATCATCTTCTTCTGGGTCGCGCGCATGGTGATGGCGGGGTATCAATTCAAGGGCGAGCTTCCCTTTAAGAACGTCTTTTTCACCGCAATCATCCGCGATAGCCAAGGCCGCAAGATGAGCAAATCGCTCGGCAACTCGCCGGACCCGATCGACCTCATGGACAAGTATGGCGCAGACGGCCTTCGCTTTGGCCTCATGCGCATCGCTCCTGTCGGGTCCGATGTCCGCTTCGATGAAGCGCAGATCGAGGAAGGCCGGAACTTCGCCAATAAGATTTACAATGCCTGCCGCTTCCGTCGCATGGCGGGAACCGAGTCCTTCGGTG
>Ga0114957_1000387_pt1 | contig 57594 bp, 46 predicted proteins | sample BantaG_FD_87175 | JGI IMG/M metagenome (GOLD analysis project Ga0114957, IMG submission 87175) | Marine algal microbial communities from Bantry Bay, Ireland - BantryBay_4 metaG | ecosystem: Host-associated > Algae > Red algae > Unclassified | place: Bantry Bay, Ireland | collected 2014-11-21 | reverse complement strand
TCAATGAGAAAAAAACTAAAAAATAAACAGTAAATTTAACTACAAAGGAATCGACTTTGAGCACTTAGTTTGCTATGCTCACTTTCATCCGGCGCACGTGGTTCACTTTGACCGGCTCATCCACTATACGTCAACATCTTATAGTAATGAAAAACGTAATTGACTATTTTGGACGCATATTTTTCAATTTTATAAAAGGAAGAGAAAAGTTCTTTATTTCCCTTTAGAAAAGCAGGTCTAAACAACTTATTTTCCTCCTAAGCTGTCTTTTCCCGATCGCTTTACTCCTCGTTTTAATTCTCCCCTACCCTTCAACACACAATTATGGATTTTTCTTGGATATATGTCGATTGCATTCCTAACAATTCTAATTTCAGCTATTTATTTTAGAGGAAAAAAGATGTATACAAACTATAAGCATGAATTAGAAATGGTCTCCATAAATTTCTATAACAAGGACTATAAAAAACTCAATTTTACAGATGAAGATATTGAGAATCGTAACCTTCTAACTGAAGGCTTAAAAGTCAAGAACAGAATCAACAATCTTACCATGGTGAAAAATGGAAAAGCTGCCAATTATTTTTTTTCCATTATGCATCGTTTTATCAAGGGAGGAATTCTAGATATTGACACCAATAAGCGCAAACTAATTTTCGACTTGATAGAAAAATCTTTCCTCATGAATGGTAAGAATGTAAACCCTGATACCCTCAATTCCAGTTTCAGTAGATGGAATTCCGACATGAAACGCCCTGAAAAAGTTGTTCTAGACTACGAAAAAGTAACCGATATTCTAGGTAAACAATAAACTTAATACAACTATTAAGCAACACGATTTATTGTTCTAATTATTCCTATTTGCTGTCATAGCCTTGCATTGCGCGATACAAGTAAAAGCTTTTGCTCATCACTGATTTCTAAAATATGAAACTATGAATGAGCAAATGAGTATCCAGTCCAAAAGCAAATCGGACACCGTTATCCTAAACGACCCTGACAAAGTCACACCTAATATTCTTTATGACCAAATGCTACCGACCAACTTATATTGGTCAATTGCACTAAAGATTCGGTAGCACTAATAAAGGAAATAAAATCTCTATCTGTCTTTAATAAAAAGGTCTTAAACCTCGAAGACCTAGTACTGTATACTGGATTATCTGAAAGCACCATCTATAAATTATCCAGACAGGATTTTATACCACACTATTCATTAGATGGCTTACCAATGGTAGCAAGAATTCCCCCATCTATATATAATGTATGGCCATTTACAAAATCACTTGCTTTCGACGATAAAAAGATTGCTGCGCCAGCTAAATCTTCTGGGTCTCCCCATTTAGCGGCCGGGGTTCTGTTTATGATAAAGTCATCAAAAGGATGTCCATCTACACGGATAGGGGCGGTTTGCGATGTAGCAAAATACCCGGGACCAATTCCATTTATCTGTATGTTATGCTTTGCCCATTCCGTAGCCATGTTCTTTGTCAGCATCTTAAGTCCGCCTTTTGCGGCAGCATAAGCGCCCACCGTATTTCTTCCTAATTCGGACATCATGGAACAGATATTGATAATTTTTCCTTGCTTTATTTCAATCATGCCCCTCACAACATGCTTGGAAACAATGAAAGGGCCAACCAAATCTACATCAATGACCTTTCTAAAATCAGCTACTTCCATATTTTCAAGAGGAGTCCGTTTTATAATTGCGGCGTTGTTGACCAGGATATCAATAGCGCCGACTTCGTTTTGAATCTTCTCAACGGCCTCTTTAACCTGAGCCTCATCGGTTACATCGAATTTGTACCCCTTTGTTTCGATTCCCATAGACTCATAATATGCTCGTGCATTATCGATTTTCCGTTGCGAAGAATTACCGTTTATTATAATTGTTGCTCCCGCTTCTCCCAAGCCCTTGGCTATGGCCATTCCTAAACCATGGGTGCCACCGGTTATTAAAGCAATTTTACCTGTTAAATCGAATAGGTGTATTGACATATATTTTTGTATTTACTTACCAATTACATTACGGTTGAAACGTTTTCAATCCATATTGATCAACCACAAATGAAATAGGTGAAATTAGAATTTACTACTCAGATTTAGAAAATTTTTAAGATTTTGGACTGTTCTACATTTACTCATGGATAATGCTTTTTACGCATAAATTGTAACGCTCATTTAAAATATGTTTCATATGAAGATTGGCATCCCATTGAGAAGTTATTGGGAGTTGTGTATATGGCATTTTAGTCATGTATGGGAATGGCCCAAATTCAGGGGTTATTGTAGTGGTAGCGAATCCTTCAGACTTTCGACGGTCTATTATCCTGTCCCACCACGAAATATGTGTATCTACAGTTGATTGCCATTCCGGTGTTCTAGGGTCTGGAATTTGTGGGCCTTCCGAAAAACCTACCCTTGCATGAATATGGTCGGCCCTACTTACTGCCATTGCTATATTTTTCTCTTGGTCTTGCAGTAACGATTCAGCTACTGCGCACCAATGTGAAAAATCAGCGGTAATGCGTAAATCAGGAAATTCTCGAAAATATTCTGGCATAAGGTGGGCTGCGAAGCTGAACTTTCCTCGGTGTGTTTCATGGAGGATGTTTACCCCGGTCTCCTCTCCAATTTTGTTCGCTAATTGCAGAAATTCGATGTTTTGCTCAAAGGTGTAGTGGTCTTTACCCGTCTGTATATTGACAAAAAGTGGTTTTGCCGAACAGGCATTTCTCAAATGTGCCTCATAGGTCTTTATACTTTCATCAAAGTTACCCTCGATAACACCTCCCCATAGCGCAATGATTTTAAGTTCAAGTTTTACGGCAATCTCCCTAATAATTTTTTTATGCTCGTTGTCATAGGGCAGTATGATTTCTGCGCCATCATACCCGGCGCTCTTAATCTTATGAAAAAATGAAACATAGTCAAGATGTTCGGAACCCCAATAGGGGCAAAAAAATAATACTTTCAAAATGATTTTAATATATTGGTCCGTAAGTGTTATTCCGCTTATTGGTTGTCTTTTCTAAAGTCCAGTACATCTGGCCTTACAAAAGGTTTTGATACATCTTCGATGCCTTTATGAGCGTATGGGTCTTGACCTGCGACCATAAAAACATCCCTAAGATCATGGGTGAAATCTAATCGACCGTCTTGGTCCCAAGGCAACATCGTTTCTGCGCTACTATAATGAGATACCAAAGCTCTTCGAAAGCGGCTATCACTCTTGTTTTTTAAGGACATATGCAACAGATAGCCATGAAAATAAATGACACTACCTGCTTTCACTTCTACCATTTTATAGTCTTCTTCTTTATAAGGTTCCAAGTAGGCGCGTTCTAGATCAGCGAACTCTGTATTTGTATTTTCTATCCTTTTTCGAATATAACCATCTTTATGAGATCCGGGAATGACCCATAAGCAACCATTCTCGAAATCGGCATCTTCCAAGGCCAGCCAAACACCGATAAGGGATTTGTCACGGGTAGGGATAAAATATTCGTCTTGATGCCATGCCTGTCCTTTTTTGCCCGGCGCTTTCATAAAAAGCATCGTCTGTAGGCACTTTACATTGGGACTTACAATTTTGCTGAGTACGCCAGCCACTTTTTTATCGGAAGCGGTCTCTTTTATCATTGGGGATATTTTATGTGGGAAATGGATGGCAGCATACCTTTTCAATACCTCGTCTTCCGAAAGGTCATCGCTGTTTTCCTGGGCCCCTTCTACCGCTCCTCTTTTTCCGCTGACAATGGCGGTAGCCTCATTTTTTAACTGAAGCATGTTCTCCGAACTGAACGTATCAGGGCCGATAAGATAGCCTTGCTCCTTATAGAAATCAATGTTTGCTTTCGTCAAAGTACCTTGAATAATAGCGTTATCTGTCCTCATCTTTAATATTTTAGTATATTTTTATTCGACTGGCGTACCAGTATTCCATTTATTCTTTGGCCCACAGCCCTTCCATCTCTTCCAAGCTTTTGCCTTTCGTCTCGGGAACAAATTTCCACACGAAAATCATAGCTAAAACTCCCATAATCCCATAAATCCAATACGCAAAGCCATGATTGAATTTTTCTATAAGCAGGCTATTTTTATCCATCATGGGGAATGTCCATGATACGATATAGTTCGCAATCCAAACCGCAGCAACTGCTATAGCCATGGCCCTACCACGAATTTTGTTAGGAAAGATTTCTGATACCAATACCCATGTGACCGGCCCCCAACTCATTGCAAAACTTGCCACATAACTGAGCATGAACACTAACGCCAAAACACCCGTAGATTGAATAAAAAACAATGTACCAAGTGAGAACATGGATAATGCCATGCCCAATGCCCCTATGATCATCAATGGTTTTCTGCCAAGTTTATCGACAAAAAGAATGGCCAAAATGGTAAATATCAAGTTTACGGCACCAACGATGATAGTCTGCAAAAGTGCGGTATCGGTCCCTGCTCCCATATTCTTGAAAATTTCGGGTGCATAATAGAGCACAACATTGATACCTACAAACTGCTGAAAGACACATAGTAAAATACCCGTAACGATAACGGGTATTCCATATGAAAACATTTTACCGGAACTTTGCTGAACGGTTCCCGTAATATCCCCGAAAATTTTATTTGCCTCGGTAGCCCCGTTCACTTTTGTCAAGATTTCCAGTGCTCTCTCTGTTTTCCCCTTTAACACCAAAGATCTTGGAGTATCGGGAACAAAAAATAACAGCAACAAAAAAAGCAGGGCAGGTATGCTTTCCGAAGCGAACATCCAACGCCATCCTACCGTGTTCAGCCATAAATCGCTTCCTTGCTTCGCAATATAGTAGTTTACGAAATATACCACCAGCATCCCGAAGATAATAGCAAATTGATTCATCGATACAAGCCGCCCTCTTATTTTTGAGGGTGCGATTTCGGCAATGTAAAGTGGCGAGAGCATCGAAGCCAAGCCTACTCCTAAACCCCCTAAAATTCTATAGGTGATAAATATGTAAATAAAAGTATGATCGCCTTTTCCCAGAGGCACTATAAATAGTTCTGGCATTGCGGAGCCTAAGGCCGATATAAGGAAGAGAACTGCTGCAAGTATCATCCCTTTTTTTCTTCCGAATTTTTTACTTACCAAGCCACCTAGAAGGCCTCCCATGATGCAACCGACCAAGGCACTGGATACCACTAACCCCAAACGGGCATTGGCCGAAGTTTCGTCTAGACCAAAGGGTGTAACAAAGAAACTTTCAAGAGAACTTACTGTTCCGGAGATTACGGCGGTATCGTACCCGAAAAGTAGTCCGCCAAGGGTGGCCACCAAGGTAATCTTCCATAAGTATCTAGAATTTAATGGTTTATTCATATTATATTGTTACGGTAGCATAGCACAGAAACTTTAAATGTAAATCAATACCACATGTAATCTTGATAGTCTTGCATCTTATATATCTCGACGCCTGCCAGCAGTACTGCTCCTAAACCATGGGGATCGTTCAATGGTCGAGGTCGATTATAGTAATAGCTAAGGTCTTGACGTATGTTAAAGCCTTCACTGATATTTTCTATCTGGCCATCTGGCCGTATGTTTTGACTTATTCCTCTCCATCCATTAATGGCTATAGAGGAATACACCTCAGGTATCCAACCTTCTTTCACCGCTTTAGCAACACCATAAGTAAACATCGCAGTCACCGAGGTCTCCAAAAAAGAATCGGTTTTATCGAGCAATTGCCGCCACATCCCGTTAGCGGTCTGGTATCTGGAAAATCCAATAATCTGTTCGAACAACGCAGCCCTAACTTTTTCCCAACCGGGATGTTCTTTGGGCACAAACTCCAAGAGATCGCACTTTGCGACGATAGACCAACCATTGGCTCTTCCCCAATGGGCTACACCTGTAACTCCAACTTGTTTACAGAACGAATGCCAATAGAGTCCTTTGTTTGTATCAAATAGCACATCATGAAAACCCAAGGCCTGTTTGATAGCATCATCCCAAAATGAAGTATCGCCCGATTTTTTTCCTATCCTTACCAGAAAGGGAACACTCATATATACGTCATCTGCCCAAAGTGTTGTATAGCCCCTATAGTTTCTACAAAAGACCCCATTTTGCGTTCGGTCTTGGCCCGAAACCATCCATTTTGTTACACGGTCTAACCTACTGGTCCATTGCTTGTCAGTTTTAAATGCACTTGCCTCAATAAGGCTTCCGTCCATCGCTCCACAATCATCTAAACGGTCTACGCGGAAAAACTGATGGTAGTTAGGCGCATAGGTCTGCGGATCAAAATCGTTGAATTGCTTTTCGAAAAAGGGTAGATTATCGAATATGAAATCGAAATTGTTAAGAACATAATTCTTATAGGTGTTGTCGGCGAACAATTCGGACATCCTGAAAAAGGCAATGTTGTTTACGCCGTTCCAATACTTCCAGTCTTCGTAGCCACTTCTTAACCAAATATCCCGATGGGGTTCTACATCCTGTACGGAATCCAAAGTTTCGCTAGTGGATGTATTTACGAACTTATAGGTGGTATCCGCTATTATCTTATCGGCGACTAGGCGAACTAGACGTTCCACTTCATTTTTATCGTGCAAAAAACTCATATACTGTTTTTTCAAAGCTTTATCTTAAATCTTTTATCGGATAGGGATTTATAGGGTCGTCATCACCCGCCATGCCCCAAATAAAATTATAGGGCGATGTACCTGCTGCACAATGAATGCTCCAAGGAGGCGAAATGGCTATCTGGTCATTGGCGACCCATAAGACCCGAGTTTCTTGAGGTTGCCCCATAATATGGGCTGCTGCCTCTCCATCGGTAATATCAAAATAAAAGTAGGCCTCCATACGTAGTTCATGTACATGGGCGGGCATGGTATTCCAAGCATTGCCATGTTCCGGTGCCGTTATACCCATCATCAGCTGACAAGTTTCCACGGTACGTGGGACAATGTGTTGGTATAACTTTCTTTTATTGGATTCCGAATCGCTGCCCAGTTCCAAAACGGGAGCGTCTTCAAATTTGATTAATTTAGAAGGCAGCGCTTTATGGGCAATACAGGCATTTATATAGAATTTAGCTGGTTGTTGTGAATCGTCGCTCTCAAAGCGGACCTCCTTACAATCACTGCCCAGGTACAGGGCATCTCTGTTCGAAAGTGTAAAAGTTTCTCCGTCGACTGTTACGGTACCCGCATTTCCGACATTTATGATTCCCATTTCCTTTTTTTGTAGAAAATACTCTGTTGCGAAAAAGGGAATCGATTCTAAATCCAGAGTTTCACCGACCGGCATCGCTCCTCCCATTATAAAACGGTCGTAATGGGAATAGACAAGATTGACCTCGTCTTTTGCAAACACCTTTTCTATTAAAAAGTCTTTACGTAATCTTTGGGTATCATAGGCTTTTGCATCTTCGGGATGCGCTGCGTAGCGTACTTCAAAATTTGTCTTCATATTTGCTGTGTTCTATAACCAGGTTCTTTTGCAATTTCAGGCTTTGAGCTTTCAATGCCTTGTAGAGATGGTTTAACACCTATACCCGAGGTTGAAAAGGCATGGGTTACCAATATTTATTAGGGCCTTATTTTGTAGCCCTATACTTTTAAGTGGAAGGTTTGCCAGCTGGATGTTCGGAAGGCTTATTTCTCTTTTTGGGTCGGGGTCTCGGTTTCAGTATTCAAAATGCTTTCACTATCTCTCGATAACTGAAAAATAGTTTTATTTTCTACGGTCTTTTTGAATATCACTTCATCTTTTTGTCCATCAAATTCAATGTTCAAAACAGTTTTGGCGTCATTCCAGTAGGTCTTGGGCATTACATTATCTTTCATCGGATACAGCAGAATCTTAAAATCGGGAGAAACGGTTCTAGCACTTATCGACAGCCGTTTTACACGGTCGTAATTATTATGGTTGGCATTATAGATTTCCATCCCGGTCTCCTCCAAACCATTGCAGTTCAGAATCCTCACCAATAATCGTCGGCTTCCCTTTTCTTCCTTTAAAATAATATCCTGTTCATTTTCTGATTTCAAGTCCATACTTTCAATACCAATATCTACCGGAAGTGCCATCAGCCATTCGTACAAGTGCTCGGATTCATCTTTCTGAATATCGTCTATCACCAGTACATAAGGATTTTTCCCCCGCACCAAACCACAGGTGCGAAAAGCCCGTTCCACAGGATTAAACAATTTACGGATGATCCAAGAATCTTCACCATGCCACATCAAAGGATTGCCATCTAGATATTCTTCGTAATACCTTTTGACTTCGGGAGACGGGTCATACTCCCAGCCCTCCCTGTTGAAAGAAACCAGTTTTTTCTTGATCCATTCAAAATAAGGTTTCGACAAGCGCGCGTCATTCATATCCCACATGTTTACCTCCTTTTCCCAGCGCCAGCTGTAAGCGTACTTGGTATCACTGACCCCGAACGTGGTGATCTCGGTATCAAAAAAACCATGCCAACGCGCAAAAGTCGGAAAGTAGCCTTGCCCTATACCATCGATCAAGACCACCGAATGGTCATTAGATGCTATAAGCCTTGAATCTTCTCTTGTCCAGAGGCGACCCAATGCAGAAAGATCAAAACTGCCCCTGTCGGAATGGTCATGTGATGCAAATCGCGTATCGGTACGCCCATCGAATTGTAACTGTGTTTCATTTTCGCCCCAACCCGTTTTGGTAGACATGGATCCTCTTTCCTCATCAAAGAAAGTGTTTTTTAAGTTCAATGTTTTACCATATTGGTAATCGCTATAGTCACCCTCTTCATTTTTTATAGGATCTTCTGCACAGAGCAACATCAGTTCCATAAAATAGCCCTTCATAAAATTTCCTGATTGTGCGGTACCATCCTGAACTCCCTGCGTACCTGTATTAGTGTGTTTTGAAGTAGTGCCTTTAGGTCGATTGCAACTTAGGTTTCTGAATACATAATCTACCTTGGGGTCTTCAGGATAGAAATACTTATGCACCATAATTGGCTCCGCATTTGGTTCTGAAAAACCCACATCGCCACGGGAGACCCATTCTCTTCCGTAAGGCTGTAGCCTGTACAAGTACCAATCTATTTGATTTCGGTAATGAGGGTGTGTGAAAAGCACATCGCCCCGGTTGGCGGCGGCTATCATAAAAGTACTTAAGTGGGTCATACCACCAGTATGGTAACCGATACTTTCTTTTGACATGCCTTTTTCACTAATGCCATAATCAAGAAAAGAACGGGCGACTTCTACCGACCTTTTATAGATTCTCGGGTCGTAGCCCTCTTCTCCTTCAATGGCAAGTGCGTAGAGCGGAAAATACATTTCTCCCCCAACGTGGTTCCAATTTATCCAATGGTCGGGTAAATCCATACCTAGGTTGTATTTGCCAACAATAACTTTTGAAAGTAGCCGCCTGACCGTAGATTTTTGTTCGGCGTTCATAAAATTATAGGTCCAATCATAGGCAAAGGGTATCGATGCATTGAGCCAACCGAAAATTTTATGTCCGAATTTCCACCAAACATTGTTGTCCGGGTCTTGATTGATCTTGTCCATTTTCGGTTCGAGAAACAACGCGTATCCGGTAAGGGCTTCGGCAACTTTTTTCCCCTCCCCTTCATCTCCTTCGATTAGGGCCATCCACGCCTTCAACATTAGACTTATTCTGAAGGCGTCGCGATGATGCCATTTAGAACCGTCTCTTAAAGTCGCATCATCCCAAACAGCTGCGATTTTAGTAAAGTTCTTTTGCCTACAGGCTTCGAAAATTTGGTATTCACGAGTGCCTGAACCATCAATTCCCTTTGCCAGTTCATTTTTGACATGCTGCAACAGCTGCATTCCAGACTGGGTTTGCTGTAATTGTTTCTTAATTCTAGGGATGTCGGAGGATGCAAAAAGAATCCTGGGATGCTCCCCGATTTTAGGCACGTGAAATAGCCTATTTTCGGCAAACCCGGTAGCATCGTATATAATATCTTTTTTTGGTGAAGCCTTTCTATTTGGGAAGTCCCTATTAAGAATTTGTTCTACAGAGTATTCTTCTTGATACGCTATGCGGAAATTGGCTTTAGGTCTTTGAGCCGTACAGCTTAAAAGTAGTAGTAGGCCTCCCATTAGCATATAACTTCCTTTCCGTAAAAAAAACATAGCTACTATGGGTTGGTTAATTCCTGATTCTTTGATAGCCTCTTGTATGTTCAATGGCGCTTAAAGGCAGCGCGATTTCAGTATACTTGATTAATTTTTCCTCCCTCAAAAGCGTATATAACGAGTTTATTTGTCTTCGGAACAGTAATTTTTTTACCGAGACACTGCATGCTTCCACCTACTTCAGCATAGGGTTCTACGGGCATTATGCTGATATAGAAGCGATTTTTATATGCAGTGGGAATGATGTTTACATAGGCGCCTTCTAAAGTAGAACAGGAATTTTTCAATTTTAGATTTAGAATTTCATCTAAGGTTTCAGCGGTGGGACCGTTCAACGAAAAACTTGATTTCACCTCTAAATTGATGGTTTCTCCACTTATGGTATACTTTGGCAATTTTCCTCCAAAATAAAGCGGTGCCTTTTTCTTTTTTAAGGTTTTTAACACTGTTACGGCATTAGCAGACAGAATGGTATTGTCGGGTACGATAATAGAATTATAGGATTTGCCATCAATGACCAACTTCTTACCAGCAACTTCGGCTTCGCTCAGCATTTCAGAAGAAATGACATCTAGCTGAACGCCTTTTGCAGCTAGACCACCGATCAATTTCAATATCTTGGTTTCACTCTGTGAACTTACGATCGGTGCTTCGGACAAGTAAGATTCTACCGGATAGACCAATGCCACATCGCCAACGGGCAATTCAAATTTTGTGATTGCTTCTACATCTTTAGCCGTTTTCACCATGGCGGGAACGGCATCCCAAGTATTATGGTCCGGATAACCGGGACCAAAATTACGGTCGGCATAGAGCGTGCCGGTATACCCGTAGCAATGATTGATCCAATTGGCAGAAAAAGCAGCGATTAGTTCCGCCCAATATAAGGGTACCTCATCTTCATAATTCACGCCCCACTGGTTGATATGGGCCTTTTTTGTTTTAGAAAATCGGGCCAAGCTTTTCGCCAATACCAAATAGGATACCTTTAAAAATTTTTCCTCAAGATCGCCCGTAAAGTAATCTTCGAACCTACCATCATCGGTATACCCGCCATCAGTGGTCTCAACGCCTTTCCAGATACTTGCGGAACCATGAAACATATCATCGGAGACTATATTGTGCCATGTATGGTGCACCCCCATTTTTATAGGGCCCCACAACGCTTCCGAAATCTCCCAACTTTCCTTTTCTGAACCGTATACCTGATCCATCAACAAATTGAAGTAATCGTTCCGTATTTTAATCTGGCTATTATCGTTTAATTCCAAGATTAGAGCGTAAAGCTTTTCCTTTAAATCATAACCATATTTTATATTGAACTTTTTATAGATTTCTTCGGATATCGCGAATTTTCCATAGGTGAAATAATAACCGGGTTCATCCCAGACAATACCATCTACTTCTACCTCATTTTTTTTATACTTCCTCAAAAGATCTTGAAATTCCGTATTGTGTTCTTTGGAATCGTAGGCAAACATATTGGTCATAAATCTGGGGAAAGCAACAACGTACCATTCGCCATTGGGCAATTCGGGCTTTCCGAAAACCTCGACATCGCTAGCGCTTCTATTTATAAAAAAGTGATGCCCATCGGTTACATCGGTAATTGAGGAAGCAACCACCTTTCCGTTCTCGCGTTGGTACGCAAAAACTTTATCCACTTGAATGGGGTTGAACCAAAGTCCCACCTCGGTATGTATGTGGGTATCGCGGCGTTGGGGATATTTAAACTTTAGATTGTACCTGCCGTCGACAATTTTGGTCTCGTTCAATTTAAACCGTTCTGGCGAAGTCTCTCCAGGGAACCCTTCATAATCGTTTACTGGAGTGAAGTATTCAGCTATCGGCATCAACATTTCGGCACCATATCCTGTCTTGTTTACAATATGGGTGGCCCCAAACCTGGGGTCTAATCCTAAAGTAAGATGTATGCCCTTCGCCTCGCATAATTCGCTAATAATACGGGAAGCCTCTATGACCTCTTCATCAAAAATGTGATATCGAGAAGCCCTAAGCATCACATAAACACCCTCGAAGCCGACCTCGATAATATCGTTCAGTTCCTTTTCCAATATATCAGGGTTTTCAATCTGCTTGTCCTGCAACAACCAAAAAATCGGGAAGTCCATTTTAGTACGCTTTTCATCTGGTGTTTGCGCACCTGACGTCACAAGAAAAAGTATGACAAATAAAGTCGTAAAAAGCTGTTTTTTCATAAGTGTATGTAATTTAAAAAAGTATAAATCTGCAATTCTGTTCTAAACAGAAATTATTAAGCGGTTAGAAAATCTTCTTTCCATTTTTCCGGTATTCAATTGTAGACGACGTACTACTTTCTTCAAAAGTGAAGCTATCTACCTCGCCCGCTATCTTTACTTCGAGAACCCCTGTTTTCTCATTCCATGATGTCACAGGCAATGCATCCCCCGCCTTATGCGGAAACAACATGATCTTAAAATCTGGTCGAATACTTTTTGTAGGTATCACCAATCGTTTGCCCAGACCAAAAGTTCTGCCCCGTTCGCCATTATACGTGTCGAATTTCTCTAGTATCTCCAATCGAACCGAAGGGTTTGAACTGTAATCTTCCGGCAGGTTCATAGCTATTATTCTAACCAAGAGCATGGGTGTGCCGTCATCGACTTTTTTTGTGGCCAAATTGAATCCTTGCTGATAGTAGGCGATTTGCTCTTGGTCACAAAGCAAAATATCGTTGTCGACCATGGTATATATAGAAAGGTCTGGCTCCACCATCATCAACCATTCGTATAAATTTTCGGTACCATCTTTTTCTATATCATCTGAAATCAATACATACGGTTTTGCACCTTTCACCATACCTATCGTTCGATAGGCGTGCCGTACCGGCGTATTTTCTAGGCGATAAGGCCAACCTGATTCCCCGCCCCATATTTTCGGATTCCCTTTTTGAAAATCTTCAAAAAAGGCGGTCAGATGGGGAAGGGTGTCATGTTCAAGTGTTTCAACTTGGTGATTTTCTTTAAAATCGAAGACTTCTTTTCGAAATTTATTCCCGTAATAAGTACCCTCTTTCAACCGTGGGTCGTTTACAATCCATTCAACAAATAAATCTCGTAGCCATGAGTAGTTGAAGGCATGGGAGAGATCCATAACCGAGAATGTCGCCTCTGGCTTATCATGATACGCCAACCATTTAATCGGTAGTGCCGATTGGCCCCGACCGTTTACGAGAATCGTATTATGGTATTTGGCCTCCATGGACCGAAAACCGTCCGGCGACCACATTCTTCCATGGGATGCAAATGAAAAAGAACCGCGGTCTGCATGTTCATGTGAGATGACCACCCCGTCAGTTCTTCCTTCTACCTGAAGACTGGTAGCCTCTTTTGACCATTGGTTTCTTATGATAAGGCTTCCGCGGTCTTTATCGTAGAAGGTCAACGGCTTTTTTTCCGCCGCAAGCTTTTGAATGAATTCATCACCAGTCATATCTTTTCCATCGGTAGCACAAATCAATGAAATTAGGAGATTTTGTTTTTGTTCCAGTTTGTCTTTATGGTTTTCCTTTAGCGTATTTTTCCATAAATAATCAACTTGCGAGTCGTCGGGATAAAAATATTTCATCAATTGCATTTGGGTCATAGAGGGGCCTGCCATGCCTCCATCGCCATGACTGTTCCATCGGTAACCAAAGGGAGCCAAGGTATATAAATACCAATCTTTCATGGCCCTATAATGCGGATGTGTCAACAAATTATCTCCTTTTCGTGCCATTGCCAATAGCGCCGGCGCACCCCAATAAAATCCAAAGCCTGTGTAGCCAACTGCTTCGGTTGAAACGCCTTTTTTACTTATGGCATACGTAAGATAATCTTTGAGTACTTCTACACTTTTTGTATAGACCCTGTCATCATAGCCCTTTTCACCTTCTATAGCCAGCACATTGAGCATTAAAGAGCTGCCGACCATTACCCAGTTCCAATTGCGGAAGTGGGGCGGTATTTCCATGCCCACCGTGATCTTTCCGTAAGTGGAATAAGCAATAAGCTCGCGAACAAAGTTCTGTTGTTTTTTGGACATGTAGTTGTATAGAAAATCATATCCGTAGGCAATGAACTGATAATCCATAGCTTCTTTGGCGCCGGAAAGCCAGACATTATCGGGAAAGAGGCTTTCTTTAAAAGCCTGTTCTACCTTCGGTCTGGCTAAACGGGTATAGTTGTAAAATACCGTTGATAAATAGTTTGCCCGTTTTTCGTCGCTATGTACTAACGCATCAAAAGCATCTAGAACAATTTCATAAATAATATAGGGTTGGTAATGTCCTGGTGTCCCATTCGGTTTTGGGTTGGAATCAAGTATAGCCTGGGCCGCTTTCAGGTTTCCAATGTGTAATTTTTCTAAAAGTTTAAATTCCCAATTTTCAGATTTATAAAGACATTGGGTACGTTTTTTAAGATTTTGCAGTAGCCTTTGACCGGTATCGGTGTTCGCTATACGCTTTCTAATTTCCGGTATGTCATCCGGACCGAACAGTATGCGAGGATGTACCCCATAAGCAGGGGCTATACCCAAATGCTTAAAAGCGAACCCTGTGCTGTCAGCAGTGAAACTTATAGCTTTTGTGAATGTTGGCCATTGCCAAGTGTTGTTTAAAATGGATTCAGCGGTGGGTGACCCAAATTTATCCAAGGTCTGGGCATTGATTGCAATACACGTCGCAAAGAATGAAAAAATCCATAGCAAAGACCTGATTATTTTTCTTAGGTAAGAAACCATGTTTTCAACGTTTAGATGGGTGTTATGAAATAATCCGCTCTAGTATTAGAGAGCGGCTTATAAAACTAACTCAAACAACTTTCGATTTTAATTATTATCTAAAAAATTTGTTTCGGATCCTGGCATTTTCGCATACATTCCAGAGTAAGGTGCCTCAATGGCCGGTATAGGATTACCTTGTTGATCAACCCTATTACCATCTATGCTTTTTTGCATGCCCACCAAGTAGAAGATACGATCTCCATGTTCGGTCGCCATTTCCTTGATACGTTCGATTTCAATGTCATCTTCGGTAAGAACTCCGGAAAAATCTTCAATACCCGCTCTATTTCGTACTACGTTGATATCGGCCGTAGCACCGGCAACATCTCCATCGGACAATCGTAATGTAGCTCTAGAAAGATAGAGCTCGGCCAGTCTTATCAAAGGTATCTGAGAATGCCAAGCAACAGTTGCCCTGTAGTATTTATCGACCCATATCGCATTTTTTTTCTGTTGTGGATATTGTTGCTCGTACTCATCTGGCGGAAAGGCTTCCGTATCGGTAGATACATTACCCTTTAAGAACCAGTACAACTGTTGGTATCTTATATCGTTCAAAGCTTCTGCGGTCGGTTCTTTGGTATCCGCATCCATCCATCCTATTTTCTCGGAGGTATTATGGGAAAAGAACATTGTTGAAGCCCAAGAGTGGATGTAATCGTCTCCCCTACCTCCATTATTGGCTCTATAGTTACCGATTTTAGTCATACGTGCAGTCAATTTTGGCGAAAAATTGGCTGAAATGGTCTGTGCACGTTCCCATATCACCTCCTTTGCCGATACACCATTTGCATGGCAACATCAAGAGTGGTTAAATTGTTCACTGGTAACTCTTGTGTGATATAACCGATGGAACTAAACTGAAGTACATCCGAATCACTTTCAACCTTAATAGTATATAGGCCGTCGAAATCGGTAACTGCACCGGTTGTTGTTCCCATTAAAATTACACTAAACCCCGGTAGCCCTATGCCGTTTTCGGATACTGTTCCGTTAATGACCCGTTGACCAAAGCCAAACTGTGTTCCCAAAACTACCGCTAACAAGAAGTACAGAATATTTTTAAAGAATTTTCGGTTTTTTACTTTATCCATGATTTTAGTTTGTTTTTTTTAGTGAATAGTTGGCATATGGTACATTAAAATATGATTTTCAAAAATTACTGCTACATGTATTATCAATTAGATAATTAAAAGTCTCTATATTTCGTTAGCCTCACCCTGTCGGGTGTACCAAATACTTTTCTCGATGTTGCAAAAGACACCTTTGTATGAATTAATACACCCTATTCAACACTGAGTATGGCTTTTACAACCTACTACAACGCCAAGGTCGAAAAAGAGAATTATTATTAAAATCGGCAAAGTAACCTGTACTCTGTATGAAAAATAGACTTTTCAAAAAGCGAAAAAAAAGGGAATCCCTGATTAATGTTATATCATTGACGGCCATTTTAATCTTAACTACTTTTATTATCCTAATAATACTATGATGAAGATGACACGTAATAGAAAATTTGAAAGTAAACAGGTCATCCCTGTTTTCATTCTGTTGTTGCTGCTCTCATTATCTCTGTATTCACAAAAAAACCTACCTAATGGCATCACAAAAGGCTTGGTCTTCGAGAACATTTTCACCAACAATGGTCTTCCGGACAATCGAATTAGAAATATCTATCAAAGTAAAAAGGGCTATTTGTGGATAGGGACAATGAATGGTTTGGCGCGTTACGACGGATATACTTTTGATCAGTATTCAAAAAAGGAAAATGGCGAGGGCATATCGGGCAATTGGGTATATGCCATCGCTGAAGACGTTTCCGAAAATATTTGGGTCGGAACAACAGAAGGTCTCAGCAAGATTGTTACTTCGCAAGGGAAAACCCATAATTTTTCATCACTCGAATACTTGACCCACAAAGAAGTTAGAGCCCTACTTATAGACTCTGAACAAAGAGTTTGGATAGGCACCAAATTGGGACTGAGTATTTATGATATCAAGACCGGAAAAATTAAAAAGTTTATTGACCAACCTTTCAACAACACTATAAATTCGATAGTCCAAGATACTAGCGGCCGTGTTTGGATGACTTGTGAAACCGGTCTAATTTCATTTAAAGTAGATGACCTGTCATATACGTACTTCCCTTTGAAAGTTAAAAGTAATCCTTACGGCGATAAAATGTGGGATGTCTACCCCATCAATAACGAAATTTGGCTAGGCACTGGAGGCGACGGTATTTTTCGCTTCGATACAAAAACGTTGAGCTCGCCAAATGAGAATCTTACGAAGTTATCCCAGTTAGAAAAAATAGTTGATGGTTCCGAGGTTTTCGATATTGCTCAAAATTCAAAAGGTAGTATATGGATTGCAACCGGAAAGGGGCTTGGCAAAGTCACGCATGCAGCTGCCGCTGTAGAGGTCGAGTTTTTTAATCACCAGAATAATAATGGTTACAGTATAAGTAATGACAAATTGTACAAGATACACTTCGATTCTTCCCAAAACCTTTGGATAGGCAGTGACATGGGACTTAGTATACTGTTGGCCAAAAATCTAAATTTCCAGAACTACAACTTCGAGCAAAATTCGATGAAAGATGCCGTTCGAGGAATAACTTCCGTTGATGAAAATAACCTTCTGATTACCACAAGTTCCAAAGGCATTTATAAGGTCGGGTTGAGCCGAGAGGATACGGGCAAAATTTCAATCAAAGTAAGTAATGATAGAATAAACCTTGGTAGATCGATAACCAATCTTGGGCAGACCGTATTTGTGGGTACTTTAGATGGTATATTGGTCAAAGACCTTCGCTCTGAAAAAGAATCCCACATCTTATCAGGTAAGAACATTTTCAGCTTGGCCAAAGATTCTTTAAAATCAAAAGTCTACATAGGTGCTACCGATGGTCTATATGTATATGACCAAAACGATTCACAGCGTACAACTAAAAATCCAATAATAAATGGGTTCGTCAGATCGTTGAATCTAACTAAAGATGGTGATTTATGGGTAGGTGTGGACGGGCCTGAAATATTTATTAAAAAAAGGGCCTCTAAAGGCTTTGAAAAATTCAGGCTACCTAAAAATTTTCACGGCCGGGAAATCAATGCCATAGATGTAGATGGGTCGGGAAATCTCTGGATAGGTACTCAAAGTGGATTGAACAAAATATCAGAGGACGGTAGAGGACAGTTGTTATGCGAATTTATAGATGAATCTAAAGGCTTGATAGACAAATCGGTCAACGGTCTCCTCGTAGATAAGAAAAACAATGTCTGGTTAAGTACCATTAAAGGGCTAACCAAGTATAAACCAGAAACCGGTGATTTTGAGTATTTTCTACCCGACCTTATTTTTAGCCCTTCCAGTTTTTACGAAGAAAGCGACACGTCATTTATATTCGGCCATTCAGAAGGCTTTGTAAAATTTGACCCGACAAAAATTTTTAATAACGAAAATTCACCGAATATACAAATTACAGCACTACGCATATCGAACAAAAAAATCGGCATTGGTGACAAGAACAACGGCGATGTCATTTTAAAAATTAATATCGAGAACACTAAGGAGGTCATACTTAATCACAACAATACTATTTTTACTTTAGAATACGCCGACCTCAATGGCAATTTTGATGATAACAGAATGTATGCCTATAAATTGGATGGTTTCGACGAAGATTGGATATTTAATATACGAAACCAACATACCGCAACTTATACCAACCTCGATTCTGGTAGTTACAGTTTTAAAATAAGAGCCAATACTCAAGAAGGAGCCGAGTATATTAAAGAGATGGATATAACGGTTCTTTCACCTCCTTGGAAAACCTGGTGGGCCATTCTACTTTACATCTTAGTTCTCAATGGGATTATATTTCTTTTTGTCAGATTTCGAATAGAAAATGCAAAAAAAGAAAATCAATTGATATGGGAGAAACAGGAGAAAGAGCAAATTAAAGAACTGAACAACCAGAAATTAGAATTTTTCACTAATATATCCCATGAATTTCAGAATCCCGTCACCCTTATTGCTGGCCCTATCAGAGATATTGTGAATAATACTTCCATAAGCCTAGAACTCAGAAAAAAAGCTAAAATCATCGAAAAAAATAGTGATAAATTAATCTATCTAATTGATGAACTTATAACTTTTAGAGAAATCGGTAGAGGGTATTTAAAATTAAAGCCAAAGCCATTGAACTTGCTACGGTTTGCGCAAGAGACCGCGGAGAATTTTCAGCTTTTTGCTGAAAAAAAAGAGGTTTTAATAAGTTGCAACAGTCTTTTATCGAACAATACCATTATGGCCGATCCCCTTCAATTTTATAAGGTTATCAATAATTTGGTCGCTAATGCCCTAAAGTTTTGCCCGGCGAATAGTGTAGTGAAAATAACTATTTCCAGTATAGCCGATAAAATACTTTCAAAAGAACAAAAGGCGATTGACAACAGATGGGTCTCAATTGTGGTCAGCGATCAAGGTAGTGGCATCCCTGAAAAACATATAGCTCATTTGTTCGATAGGTTTTATAAAGGAGATGGTGCTCACGCTGGCACGGGCATAGGCCTTTCCCTCGTCAAGGAAATCATAGAATTGCACAGAGGTAGCATAAAGGTCAAAAGCGAACCTGGAAATACCCGTTTTATTGTAATGTTGCCTAAAGGAAAACCGGAGGATATGGACGTGCCAGTATTAAAAAGCGCAGCGCTTTACCATCAAAATTTAAAACCCGAGTCTCTTTTAATGGCAGAAACCGTAGATATAGAGAACGCTTACGACAACACTTTTGGTGATTACGAAAAAAAGCATATTCTCTTAGTTGACGACAATGTTGAATTGCTGGAATACCTATTTATTATACTAAAGCAGGATTATGAAATAACAATGGCTCCCGATGGCATAAAAGCCTTGGAGCTTATCGCTAAAAAGAGGCCCGACCTTGTTGTGTCTGATGTAATAATGCCGAAGATGGATGGTTTTCAACTATGCGAGCGAATAAAGGACAATTTTGAAACTGCCAATATTCCGATAATATTACTGACTGCCAAGACTATGGCAGAAGGTAAATTAAAAGGACTAAAACTGGGAGCGGAAGATTATCTTGACAAGCCTTTCGATCCTGAAATTCTAAAAGCCCGGATTAATTCGGTGCTAAAAAATAGAAGTCGATTGTTGAAAACGTTAGGGAAAGGGCAAAATTTTATATTCTCTGAGCTAGATCGGAACCCGATAGACGAAAAATTTATTCAAGATGTTATCAATCATGTGAACGAAAACCTGGAGAACGAAGACTTTAGTGTTGAAGAACTTAGCGATAATATGGCCATGAGCCGAAGTAATCTATTCAGAAAGTTAAAGTTGTTGACGAAAATGAGTCCTGTTGAGTTTATTTATTACATAAGGCTACAGCGGTCCCTTGTACTTCTGCTAGAGCGTAAATACAGTATCTCCGAGATAGCCTGGAGGGTCGGATATAAAAACCCCTCAAGTTTTAGTAAATCTTTTAAAAAACAATACGGAAAATCTCCCAGTGAATATTTGAGCGACCGAATCAAGGACCAATAACCCATTCGAGCACATCATGGCCTATCTCACACACACTTTGCAACATCTCGAAGTGTTGCAAAAATCGATAATCACCTAATTTAGGTGCTTTTGGCGTGCCTTCCAAACTTCGCCTTATTTTCTCAAAAACTCTAAGTGTTATGTTCGGATTAAGCGTTATCGATATTACAGTAATCATAATCTACTTTATCATTATTATTGGCATCGGTGTACGTTCTATGCTTAGAATTAAGAACCAAGAGGATTTCTTTCTGGGCGGTCGGAAATTCGGGAAAATAATTCAGATTTTCGCAACCTTCGGGCAAGCTACTAGCGCAGATACAGGTCCTGCAGTAGGAACGGCCACTTTTAATAATGGTGCTGCGGGTGTTTGGGCAAATTTGCTTATGCTATTTAGTACACCCTTGTTTTGGTTTATCGGGCCTTGGTATAGAAGGATGCGATTTACCACGCTGGCCGATTTTTTTTCCGAGCGTTTTACCAGTAAAGGTCTTGGAATGATGTATGCGATTATGTCTAGTATCGGATTGGGTATATTACTTTCCCTAGGTTTTATTACCATTATCAAAACCGTGTCTGTAATGACACCAAAAACATACGAAGAATATACGGTCGATGAAAAGAACGAATACCAATTGGCCGAACGAATGTATCAATTGGAGGAAAAGGATTTTGCTTTGTTGAAAAGTGCCGAATTAGAAGAAATCACTTATTTAAGACAGTTACAGCCAGAAAAATCATTTTCCCATATTAACAGGTATTGGCTAATTTTCATTATCGTCATCATAGTTGCCGGTTACTCCATGATGGGAGGCTTGGAAGCTGCCTTTCTAAGCGATTTAATACAGGGTATATTCATTATACTTCTTTCTATTATGTTAGTTCCGTTTGCAATAATGGAAATAAATAAGGTGCATGGAGGGGAGGGCGTAATAAACGCTCTTACCAAAATGCATGAAAATTTACCCGAAAGCTTTTTTGAGATATTCGGTTCTCCGTATTCTTTAGATTTTACATGGTATTATATAGCCGCCCTCTCTATAATGGCTATTATAAATACTTGTGCGCAGGCGAACACTTTTGTGACACCGAGCGCAGCAAAAAATGAATATTCCGCACGTGTTGGCCTTACCTTTGGTTCTTACTTAAAGAGAATTACTACGGTCCTATGGGGTTTCACGGCCCTTCTTATCGTTTTTTTGTATGCTAACGAAATCACAGATCCTGATAAGCTATGGGGCTTGGCATCTTTTAAACTACTGGGAACGGTAAATTTGGGGCTGGTAGGATTGATGATTGCCAGTCTAATGGCGGCATTGATGTCTACGGCCGCTACGTTGATGATTACAACATCCGCATTACTTACCAACAATGTGTATCGTCATTATTACCCCAGTAAAAGCGAAAAACACTATGTGAACGTAGGTAGAGTATTAGGTAGTCTTGTGATTATTGCGGCAGCTGCTATTACGCTTTTGAACGATAATTTGTTTCAAATCATGAAGTTGTGGTGGGAATTCGGTGTTATCTTCTCTGCAGGCTTTTGGATGGGTATCTTATGGAGGAAAACAAGTCGTTTTTCCGTCAAGGTCTCGATTATTTCTACATTCCTCGTTTTTTTCGGTATTCCGCTACTCATCAATGTAATTAACCCTTCCATAAAACAAAATGAAAACCTTCTTAAAACTACCGGAGAACGATTCGAAGTACGGAAATATGAGGCACGTGAGATGGATGTGAAGCAAAGAAATATTGAAATTGCAGCTTGGGAAGCTAGCCCAGAAGGTGCAAGACCTATCGCCATAGAGCAAGGTAAAACATTCGAGAAAAAATTCAAGTTGCCCAGTAAATCTATATTTTGGAGTACTGGCATAACTATAGATGAGAGTGGCAAGCCCAAAGGTACAGGTATGCTAAATCCCGAACTGCTTCTGTTGGATAAAATCGGGGTCAATCTAGAAAACAATACGTACTCTATGAACGAAACCCTGCGTATTCTCTTTCGTATGAGCTTTCCGTTCGTATTGATCGTACTTTTAAGTAATTTTTATCCGAAAAAAGAAGATGAAGAGCTCAACATCGATAAATTTTATGTTAAAATGAAGACCCCGGTAGGGGAAACCCGCGAGATTGATCGTAAAAATCTGGAATTGGCCTACGCTACTCCCACACTTTACGACGAAACAAAACTGTTCGGACCCGAATCAAATTGGGAATTTACCAAATGGAACAAAACCGATATGATAGGTTTTTTAGCAGCTTCAGGGTTTGTTTTACTCGTTCTAGGAATGTTGTATTTCCTGGTAAACCTTGGGGGTTGATATTATCAAGCAAGCCGGGCCGCTATTTTGTCTTCTACGTATATATGGCTTTTCACTACCGAAAATGATTATATTGGTCGTGAGTGCGTTTCCTGGCGCATGCATCCCTATACAGTCAACCCCCTCTTCAGTGACATCCATATGATTGTACGATTCAGGGTAGCTTTCAATATACGGTGGTCATAAAGTATTCACTGCCTTGAACAACCGTTCTTCAAATAGCTTTACTTTACGAACATCAAAAAACCTCTACCTTTGCACACAGTTGCTCCTTAACTATTATTAAATCAAATTTAAGGAGCGAATATCTAAGCGGCTCAAAATCGCCACAAATTAATACGATTTTAGTGGTATACTATGACCGTTTTTTGCAATCTGATGCGGCTTTTTAAATAAAAGTTTAGATATCTAAGTTAATAATGTATTGTTTGAGTTAGTTTTTTAAAGCATTTGACCTGTGCGCGTAACGGGCCGGTTAAAATGCTAAAAAAAAAGAATAGAAGGCTTTTGTAAACGATTTGTCCTTGCTTATTTTTTCAAACAGAATAAAATGGCTAATTTCCACAAACGAATCTGGTTAACCAATTTTGGCGAAACCAAAACGACCTATGAAATTAGAAATTCTCACAAAACCTGAAAACCAAGAAATACAAAATCAACTCATATCCAAGATTAGGGATTTGATGAATCACAAAAATCTTGAACCAGGAGATAAACTCCCTTCTGAAAGAATGCTATCCGATAAATTCGGGGTTAGTAGAAGTAATGTAAGGGAGGCCATTCAGAAATTAGAGTTTTACGGATTGTTATATTCAAAACCTCAAAGTGGCACTTTCGTAGCCGACATAGGACAAGTTGCGATGAATGGTATGATAGAGGATATTCTTCGATTAGAAAATCCTGATTTTAAATCCTTAGTTGAAACTAGGATTTTATTGGAACTAAAAACCGTTCGGTTAGCCGCACAAAGAAGAACTGACGACGACCTAAAGCAGATGAAGGCAGCGATGGATGCCTTTAGTGAAAAGGTAAAGAATGGCGAAGATGCCGTACAAGAAGATTTGCTATTTCATTTAGCTATTTCAAAAGCAAGTGGCAATAGTACGATGAATACATTCATATTGATTATTACACCTGAGATTATTACAAATTTCGAGAAGTACCATGTATGTGATAAGGGTTTAGCGTCTAGGGGTGTAGAGGAGCATCAAGACATTTATGATGCCATTAAAGCGCAGAATACAAAGTTGGCTAAGGAGAAAATGAAAGTACACTTTAAAACATTGTATCAGTATTGCTACAATATCTAAATTTCATGCTTAAAAATTAATCTACATCATTACTTTTTTATTTATTATATAGCATTAAAAGTTGCCCGAATAAACCATAATACAGCAGAATCTATATGAAAAAGAAGGGATTAAGATAGTGGGTAGTTGGTCTTGTAGCTCTGGCTTGTTGGCCGTTCCAGGTTTGAGGAAATGACAACAGATTTTTACAGTTTTGTAATGGCATTGAGTCTTGACTCTGTGTTCTTCGCTTCAAGAGCAGCAATACCATATTTAAAGAAAGAATCGCACCCTTCCATAATCAACTATACCTCAAATGCGGGGTGGACAGCAGGTGGTCCTGGAGCAGGAATCTACTGAACCTCAAAAGCAGGCGTTCATGCGATAACCAGAGCTTTGGCAAAAGACTTGGCTGAATATGGAATTAGAGCAAATGCAGTATCTCCGGGTACCATAGACACGCCATTTCATGCACAGATTAAAGCGACCAAACCAGAAGTTTTTAAGTCGTGGGCGAACAACATTATGTTAGGACGATTAGGTCAGCCAGAAGATGTAGCAGGTGTAATCTCTTTCTTAGCTAGCGATGATGCTTCATTTATTACAGCAGAAACCATCCAAATTGGTGGGGGACAAGCTTTAGGAATCTAGAGAACGTATTTTAGTTCCCTTATAAGTAAAGGCCTTTCTTTAATTAAAGAAAGGCTTTTCTATTTGAAGAATCTCGAATAATCAATTTTGCGTTGAGGATTTTTTTATTCAAAGTTTGTTTTACCTCAGGTGCTTTTACATGCTCTAAAAATGTCTGTGCGGCCAACTGTCCAATTTCAGAACTATGTTGTTCCATACTTGAAATTGTTGGTGTAACCATGGCAGTAAAAGGTTCGTTGCCAAAACCGACCAATGCGACTTCATGGGGAATTTTAATAGTACGCTCTTGCAGCACTTGTAGCGCTCCTAAGGCAGCATAATCGCTCGCTATATAAACAGCGTCGGGCCTCTTATCCAAAGCTAATAACTGTTCCATTTTTATACGCCCATCTTCAGTAGTAAGGCTACTTTCTAATAAAAGTTCGCTATCTAGGGGTAAACCATACTTTTTAATAGCATCTACATATCCTCGAATTCTATTATTAAATATTCTGGTATGCTTATATCCGCCGATATGTGCTATTCTTTTACAACCTTGATTTATTAGATGTTCTACAATTATTTGACTGCTGGCATAATCGTCAATACCAATATAATCTACATTCAAATCGTTTTCACCTCGGTCGAATAATACCAATGGGATTCCTCTTGATTTAATCTTTTCAAAATAATCCAAATCGATGGTTTCATTGGCCATAGAAGCGATAATACCGTCTACTTGTGCGAACAATAGCGTATCTATAGATTCACATTCATTCTTATATGATTCATTTGATTGTGTAATTATAATGTTATACCCATTTTTATTCAAAACCTCCTCCATATTTTGAATTACCGAAGAAAAGAAATTACTATTAGTTCTCGGTACAATCACACCTACTAAGTTGCTCTTACCTTTGCGCAAAGCGCTTGCCAAATGATTGGGTTGGTAATTCAAGTCTTCGGCCACGTTTTTGACCGCTTCTTTGGTATTGGCGCTTATACGAGAGTCGTCATGCAAGGCTTTTGAAACCGCAGCTGTAGAAATATTCAAGATATTCGCAATATCTTTTAAGGTAGTTTTTCGTTTAATTGACAATATTTTATATATTTGTTTAATCGATTAAGCAAATATATATTTTTTAAACTTGGCAATCAAAACCTAGCAGTTTTGATTTATTTTTTGTAATCAAGTTAATCGATTAAGCAGATGCAAAAATTCAATCAATAATAAAACAATTTCAAATGAAAAAAGTAGTAACTTTTGGAGAGATAATGTTGCGGTTAGCACCTCCTGGATTTTTAAGATTTTCACAAACAAACAGTTTTGATGTGGTGTATGGCGGCGGCGAATCTAATGTTGCCGTATCACTTGCTAATTATGGCGTACCAGTTGATTTTGTGACACGTTTGCCAAAAAATGATATTGGGGAATGTGCTTTGATGGAAATGCGAAAAAGAGGTGTGGGTATCGATAAAATTGTCTATGGTGGTGACCGCCTTGGAATATATTTTCTTGAAACCGGTGCTGTATCGCGTGGATCTAAAGTTGTATATGATCGTGCGCATTCTGCTATTGCGGAAATAGAGACGGGAATGATTGACTGGGATGCTGTTTTTGAAGGTGTAAGTTGGTTTCATTGGACAGGTATTATTCCTGCTATTTCTCAAGGTGCGGCTGATGTGACTTTGGAAGCTGTTAAAGCTGCCGATAAAAGAGGTATAACTATCTCTACGGATTTAAACTATCGGGCAAAATTGTGGAATTTTGGTGGTGATCGGGAAAAAATAATGACCGAACTAACTTCATATTGCGATATTATTCTTGGTAATGAAGAAGATGCTGAAAAGCATTTTGGAATTCACCCAGAAGGATTGGATGTGCATAAAGATGGCCATGATGTAAAGGCAGAAGCTTTTCTATCAGTATGTAAACAAATGATGAAAAAATTTCCGAAAGCCAAAAAAGTAATTACAACTCTTAGAGGGTCCATTTCTGCATCACACAATACATGGGCAGGAGTTTTATGGGATGGTTCTAAAATGTATGAAACAAGACAATATCAAATTACCGATATTGTAGATCGTGTTGGAGGTGGCGATTCTTTCATGGGTGGATTAATTTACGGTTTGTTGAAATATCCTGAAGATGATCAGAACGCCTTAGATTTTGCTGTGGCAGCTTCGTGTTTAAAGCATACGATAAAAGGCGATGCCAACTTGGTAACCGTGCCTGAAGTTGAAAAACTGATGGGTGGTGATGCTTCTGGTAGAGTAGCAAGATAAATTTTAATGGAAGAGAGACGAAAAGAGTAAGGACGAAAAGATTTATACGCAATTGAATTGTCTTCAATTTTTTAGTCCTTTTGTCCTTCCATCTTTCTGTCTTTCATCGATTCCCGCTTTCATGGGAATGAAAATAAGGTATACACATAATAGATTCTCGTCTTCACAGGAATTAATTTAAAATACATATTTATGGCACAATTTTCAAGAATAGAAGTAGCAACAGTTATGAAGGAAACAGGAATGGTTCCTTTATTTTACCACCCCGATATAGAACTCGGAAAAAAAGTGATTAAAGCTTGTTACGATGGTGGAGCACGTTTAATGGAGTTCACCGCAAGAGGTGATTTTTCTTTTGAAGTTTTCTCTGAAATGAACAAGTACGCCATTAAAGAACTGCCGGGTATGATAATGGGTGTTGGTTCTATTACCGATGCCGGTGCTGCCTCTATGTTCATGCAGATGGGTGCGAATTTTATTGTAACGCCCTCTTTAAGAGAGGATATTGCGATAGCTTGTAACCGAAGAAAAGTACTTTGGTCTCCAGGCTGTGGATCATTAAACGAAATTAATAAGGCTGAAGAAATGGGCTGCGAGATGGTAAAATTATTTCCAGGTTCTACTTATGGCCCTGGTTTTGTTAAAGCAATAAAAGGCCCACAACCGTGGACAAGCGTAATGCCAACGGGTGGAGTAAGCACAGAAGTGGAAAATTTAAAAGCTTGGTTTGATTCGGGTGTTACTTGCGTTGGGATGGGTTCAAAACTTATTAGCAAAGAAGTACTAGCCAATACGGATTTTGAAGGATTAGAACATAAAGTAAGAGAAACTTTAGGCACAATTATTAAAATTAGAAATTGAATTGATTTCAACTTTTTGCGTTCAACCTAAAATTAGACATTTTTAGCAAATGGAAAAAGTTTAAATGACTTCATTAACAACTCAATTACCTATTGATTTTTGAGAAGGGTCGAAATATTTTCGACCCTTTTTAATTGGTTTTTGTCAAATCCATAAATTGAATATCCTTACTTCTACGGTGATACTCGAAGCAATTCGCTATACCTGATTCTAAGAAATTTGATTAAAATTTGGTCTTTCCGTTGTTTAACCGGAAAATAGTATATATTTGGTTAACCAAATTGGTCAACCAATTTTGCTCGAAGTTTCATGTTTTGTAGATAATAAGCAAATTCTTTTTCCCAAAAAAGATTAGTTCGGGTAACATAAATTATGCTCAGTAGCTTCTTCACAAGAAAAGCCATCGCTTAAATTGTTGAATGGGGGCAGTAATTCTGAACTAGCTTAGGAAAAAAATAATCAAGTAAAGATGCCAACCAGTAACCAATCTCTTGCGCAACGATTTAAAAAAAATCTAAAGAATTTTGGGCCTGCTTTTTTTATAATAGGCTATGTGGTAGGTACTGGTAGTGTAACCTCAATGGTTATTTCAGGTGCCAATTATGGTCTTAGCCTTTCTTGGGCACTTTTGCTTTCTTGTTTCTTTACCTATTTTCTCCTAATTGCGATTAGTAAATTAACCATCGTAACAGGCGAAACACTGATGCACAATTTCAAAAAGGCGTTTGGTAAACCCTTGACTATTTTTATTATTACCGCTTTATTAGTCTCTATAGTTTCTTCCTGTATTGGTGTAATGGGAGTGGTGGCCGAGGTAGTAATGGAATGGATTTCGGTCAAAACTTCGATATCTTTCTTAAACGCCCCCATTATCGCAACGGCTCTCATTCTGCTTTTAATTGGACTTTTTTGGACTGGTAAACACGCTAATTTTATAAAAATAATGAGCATTATGGTCGCTTTTATGGCCTGTGCTTTTATCATAACAGGCATTATGGTAATTGGTGAAACCAGGACTTCTATCGTTGAATTTTTTCCTAACATATCTGGCGATGGTGATACCGGTCTTGTAATCGCTGGTATGGTTGGCACAACTATGGCAGGGGTCTGTTTGGCTTCGCGGAGTATTTTGGTGCAAGAACAAGGTTGGGGAGCAGAAGATTTGAAGACAGAGAATAAAGACGCGATGTCATCGATGATCATGACATTTTTTATAAGCCTGGCTATCATGATTAGCGCAACAGGCACCCTTTATTTTCATGATATTCAGGTAAACGACGCTACCGATATGATGCAAGCTTTAGGCCCTTGGGCAGGAGATTTTGCACTTACCCTGTTTACACTAGGTATTGTTGCCGCTGGTTTATCGTCAATTTTTCCAAATCTTTTACTCTTTCCTTGGTTACTTGCCGATTATTCGAATACAAAACGAGACATGCAAAAACCATTGTACAAATTAATCGTGGTTTTAGTTGCCCTAACAGGCTTGATAATCCCTTTAGTAGGCGGTAAGCCGGTTTGGATATTGATTGCCTCCCAAGCGCTAAGTCCGTTTATAATGCCCTTGATAACGCTATTTTTATTAATCCTACTCAATCGAACGGCCCTAATGAAAACTCATAAAATCAAGATAGGAATGAATATCGCGCTGAGCGCAACCTTAATTTTTAATATATTCATGCTGTTTGTGGCACTAAGAGGTTTTATAAACTTTATTTAAGCCAAGACTACTATAATTTTTAGCAACAAAATAATGGAGGAATCAACTAATAATTCGGCAAGTAAAATGTCTCTCTAGAAAAAAGTATTCGCTATTGGTTACATGATTGGTACAGGTAGCATAACTTCTATGATCTTTGCCGGAAGTACCTATGGCATGCAATTGCTTTGGGTGTTACTACTGGGCTGTATTTTTTCCGGGCCTCTTAATTTACGCTTACGGTAATTTTGCTTTGGTAACAGGCGAGACAGCGCTTTTCGCTTTTAAAATACATCTCAAATGGGGCAAGCTAATCGCCATCCTCATCATTCTAGGAATTTCATTTGGCCAATGGAACTCTCTCATGGGTATTTTAGGTATTTCCGCCAATATCATTTATGAGATTTTCCTTATTTATTTTCCAAGCCTGGTAGGCCTTAAATATGAGGCGGTTTTGACCATTGCAATAGTGGTCATAGTAGTTTTTTATAGATTTTTGTTAATAGGTAAATACGCTTTTTTTGAGAAGGTATTAGTGATTTTTGTGACTATAATGGGGCTCTCGTTTATCATTTCACTATTTATGGTATACCCATTACCTATTAAGGTTGCAAAGGGTTTAATACCTACTATCCCTAAAGTTGAAGGAGGTCAAATGATGGTTGCGGCTTTTGTGGGTACAACTATGGCGGCGGCAACATTTTTATCCCGACCACTTTTTGTAAAAGGAAAAGGTTGGACGATTAAAAATAGAGGATAGCAAAAGAAGGATGCTATCATTGCTGCCTCTTTGGTATTCCTAATCAGTGCGGCGGTTATGGCTGTAGCTTGCGGGGCACTATATCACTAAGGGCAACCGGTTACCAAAGTATTGGATATGGTGAATACCCTAGAACCCGTAGCTGGTAAATTTGCCTTGACTCTATTCTTCTTTGGAACGTTAAGCGCAGGGTTGTCATCTATTTTTCCATGCTTGTTGATTGCTCCGATTTTATTGGCAGATTATCAATCTGGGGAGTTAGATACTACTTCAAAGCAGTTTAAAATAATAACGGCTATAGCTTGTTTGCTTTGATTGTTCCGGTATTTGGAGCTAACCCTATTGAGATGCAGATAGTTTCCCAAGTATTTAACGTGTTCGTTTTACCGCTGGTTATTATTGGTATTATTCTTCTAATAAATAACAAAAAATTAATACACAAATACAAAGCCGGTATTTGGCTTAATTTAGGTCTGCTTGCTGCATTGTTTTTCTCTTGTGTGATTTCGTATAACGGGGTGGTGGCTTTGCTAGATTATTTCTAAGAGAGACATTTTTAATCATTCTGATGCCTGGTATATTTTTATTAGAACTGAGTGAACAGGGTAACAAGTACTGATTGAGATCAAGACAACATGCGGCACCGTTTTTTTATTTTAAATCAGTAGTGTCCGGTTAAAGACGTAAGAGCTCCCCGCCGTTTCGGGGGTCTTATGTCTTTATCAGCCACAAATTTTTATTGGTAAGGAATTTACAAGGGTTTTAAAATACGATTAATTGTAGTTTTGAAATATTCCAACTCGCTAAGTGCTTTTTGGGTGAAATCGAACAAGCTTAAAGCTCTGTCTAAATTCTGGTTCTCGTAACTGACTTTGTAGTATTTATTATTTTGCAAATAGTCTGTTAAGGCCCTTAAGCCATGTAAAAAAGGCATGAGCAGTACTCCATAAGGTAGCGAATGTATTTCTTCCTTAGAAAGAAATTTTCCATTGCTTGCCAAACCCCGTACAAATACTTCGAATAAGGGTTTTTCAAAAGTTATCTTATCGTGATCTTGCTCATCCTCTGCGGCTGTATTGGCGATAGTTCTTACCGCATCGCCGAAATCATAGTGAAAATAACCTGCCATCAACGTATCCAAATCAATTAAGCAAAGTGCTTTTTTACTTTTTTTAGAAAATAGAATGTTGTTGAGTTTCGTGTCGTTATGACAAACACGAACAGGTAGGTTACCTATTTGCATCGCATTAAGCTCAGATATGATATCATTGGCAAATGAAATTGCAATTTTAGCAGAAGCTAAATTCTTTGGGTTTGCTGTTTTTAGTGCTTCGTGAAACTGCTCTCTTCTAAGCGATAGGTCATGAAATCTTGGAATAGTATCGACAAAGGTTGTAACATCCGATTTTTGAAGTAGGGTATGAAACTGGCCAATAATGCGACCAGCTTCGAATGCCACCTTTTCATTGGGTGGATTATCAAAAGTTTGAGAGCCTTCTATGAACGCTATCAATTTCCAATAGTTCACCGGTTCTTCTTGACCTGTATAGTAGGTTTTTTCCGCTTTAGTCTTTATTAGTTGCAGTTGGGTATACGTTTCTGAATGCAGATGTGTTAAGGCTTGGTCTATGTTTTCCACGAGTCCTGAAACATTTGGAAATACGTTGTGATTGATACGTTGCAATACGTAAAGCGGTCTGTTTGCTAGCGATACTAAAAAAGTATCGTTGATCAAGCCACTGGTCATAGGTTGAAATGTATATTCCCCATCAAAAATGGCGAATTGCCTCAGGATGAGGTTGAGGGTGTCGGCGTTAAATAGCGCTACTCCCATAGGGGAGAAACGTACTGCCCCTCGTTAGTTTTTTGTTGTAGGCTTTCTACAGCGACTTCACGGTCACTAGCATAAGTTACCCCAAACCAATTGTCTTGCGATGGTACTACCTTTACCTTAGCTTCGCCGGCTTGCAGCAAGTTTTGTATCGTTTTTGGAATGTAAAGTTCACTGGTTTTGATAAGATGTTTGTCTTCAAGAAATTCCCGAAACTCGTTCTCGATTACTTCGAAAATTGAGGGGCGACATATCCAGAAATTCATACTTGCCAACTCATCACCAGTATATTCCACACCCGAATCCGTGTCTACTACTTTGTATCCGTCTTGTACAAGTTTCAATCGTTCATCTACAGAAATCAAATTATCACCATCGGTCATACAAACACCTCTCGATACCGAGCCATGCTCGGAGAGTGTGTCTTTTAAAGTATAGCCTATTAAGGCATAATGATCGTCTTGAGGAAAATCTTTAATGAATTGAGCGGCATTGGCATAGGCCGATTGCCCGTAAAAATCATCTGCATTAATTACACAAAATGGATTATCTATAACGTTCCTAGCGGTCCAAACAGCATGAGCGGTTCCCCAAGGTTTTGGTCGCTCTCCATCAAAGAAAACACCTTGCGGCAAATCGGTTATTTCCTGTGCAAGCACATCTAACTTTACTTCAGAGGGCAGTCTATCCTCCAAGTGTTCTTGTAAGAAATTGACATTATCTTTTTTGGTAATGACCACAATATGGTCAAATCCGTTTTTAATGGCATCGTATATGGCGAACTCCATCAAGAACTCTCCTTTTGGTCCCAAATCATCGAATTGTTTCAGCTTTCCGTATCGGCTTCCGCTTCCTGCGGCCATCAGTAATAATGTCATTTAAATATATTTTATTGTAAAAATAGTTTTTTGATTCAAAATATCATCAGTTAACTTGGATTTTCCAACAAAAACATCCCTTTAAAACTTAAAGAGGAAAGAATTTTATAATTTAACAGTGAACAAGTAAGAATAGAACTGTAACTCCTTTTTAACAAAATACGTATATGAACTCTAGACGAAAATTTCTTCAAAAATCCGCATTGGTAGGGGTGGGAACCGCCATCGCTCCCAATCTAACATACAGTATGTTCGATACCAGTCAAAATAGCAAATTGAATGTTGGGCTTATAGGTGCGGGACTTCGGGGTACAAATCATCTCAATAACCTACTGCTCCGAAAAGATGTGAATGTAACTGCGATTTGTGATATTGACCCAAATCGAATAAGCTTGGCTAAAGATTTGATTTCAAAAGCGGGAGGGAAAGCACCAAAAACCTTTGGTAGCAACGATTTGGACTATCGAAATCTTTTAGCGCTAAAAGAGGTCGATGCTGTGGTTATCGCGACGCCTTGGCTATGGCATGTTCGTATGACAGTTGATGCCATGAAAGCAGGCAAATACGCAGGTGTTGAGGTCTCGGCGGCAAATACTATGGAAGAGTGCTGGGATTTAGTGAACGTGCATGAGCAAACTGGGACCCACATGATGATTTTAGAGAATGTAAATTACCGTAGAGATGTTTTGGCCGTTTTGAATATGGTAGAGCAGAATGTTTTTGGTGAGTTAGTGCATTTTAGATGCGGATACCAGCACGATTTACGCCATGTAAAGTTCAATGATGGTAAAACAGCTTATGGAAAAGGAGCCGAGTTTGGGGATAAAGCAATTTCAGAGGCTAAATGGCGGACTGCACATTCGGTTAAGCGAAATGCCGATGTTTACCCGACACATGGTCTTGGACCTATCGCGGTAATGACCGATATAAATAGGGGAAATCGATTTGTATCAATGACTTCACATGCTACGAAGGGTATCGGGCTGCACAATTATGTTGTTGAAGTTGGCGGAGAAAATCACCCGAATGCCCAAGTGAAGTTTAAGCAAGGAGATGTAATTACCTCGACTATTGATACTGCGAATGGCCAAACTATTATTATAACACATGATTGTAATCTACCAAGACCTTATTCTTTAGGATTTCGCGTACAGGGATCAAAAGGCTTATGGGAAAACGATGGTGATAGAATTTATGTAGAAGGCCAATCTAAGGAGGCGCACAGTTGGGACGATGATGCAGATTGGCTTAAGAAATACGATCACCCTTTGTGGCAGAAATATGGAGCCTATGCGTTGGATGCAGGTCATGGCGGAATGGACTTTTTTGTGCTAAATTCTTTTATAGAATCTGCGAAAGCGAATATTGCACCTCCTTTAGATGCCTATGATGCGGCCGCTTGGAGTGCTGTTACGCCTTTATCTGAAATTTCGGTAGCGAACAATGGAGAGCCTCAAAATTTTCCGGATTTTACACGGGGTATGTGGATTAAAAGAAAGCCTTATAAGTGGGCGAAAGACACCTATTAAAAGTACTTTGACTTTTGACTAAGTTCTTTACACAATGGATTGATTTATTGTCTAATCAGAACTAGGTAAATTATAGTAGCCAAAATTTATCGTTATCAGGAATATTCTTTTCCTTTCCTAAAAGAAACGGATTAAAATCTATCTGTGCAAAAAGATACCAAATGGTAGAAGAGAGCGCGGGTGTAATATCTGCATGGTCCCATAGCGGGTTTGCCCCATAATTGGTTCCGTAATTAGAAACGTAGGGTATGCCTTTCGTATTAGCAGTGGTGAAACCTTGAATAAAAGTTTTTTCGATTTGAGCCAACAGCTTCTTGGATTTGGCTGTTTCACCAATGGTCTGCAAAGCAACCGCCATTTGAGCTGTACCTTCTAGCCAAATAACATCTTTGTCTTCATCAAAACAATATCCTAGAATTTCATCTCCGGAAAGGGTCGCTATCTGTGATGTAAGGAAAAGTGCATCTGCGGCCTGTAAACTTTGCGCAGGAAAATCCGTAAAAACACCTTGGCTTATCGAAAGAACATCCAAAGCATTTTTATAGGTTTTATTTTCAGGCCATGCATTTAGGTTGTGAAGCTTCACATCCCACCGATTTTCTTTTAAATACCGCAAGATATTTTTATGAAAATCATCATAACCGGGAATTGCATTGTAGGCTGTCATAATACCTTCCGTTACCTTGGGTATAGTGCTACCATCTTCATTTTGTCCACCAAAAAGACCACCATCATCATCTTGTAGACCTCGTATCCAATTTTCAAGTTTGTCGGCTAAGCTTTTAAACTTTATGGTATTGCTTTCTGCATGGTAATGGTTAATAGCTATAAGTAACCAAGCATTATCGCCCAGCCATTTACGGCTTCCATTCTCGCCATTTACATCTCTAAATTGATAGAATCCTCCACTTTGTATTTCAAATTCGATTGTTGCTTTGAGCTCAAAGAAGTCTAAAATTTCTTCGGCTTTTTGCAACTCCTTCTGTTTTGTAAAAAGTATAGCTGCCAAAGCATTATCATAGAGCGATACAAAATCATGATTTTCAGAACTGGCCAAGAGACCGCTTGCTGATTGCTGGCCATCTATCCAATTGAAAACGGGATCGCCACTATTTTCTATAGTTTCAATTTTATCTGATGCGTCGACGGTTATAATCGGGAATTCCTTTTCGACTAGTATTTCTTCTTTCTCGCAAGATGTGAGTACTGTACCTAAGAACAGGAAGAAAGCGTATTTTTTTACCATAGTACATTTTGTTAAGCAGGAGATATTGGGGAATATCACTTACAAAACTAGTTTGTATTTTCAAGACATTCTTGATTTTTCGACCTATGGTTATGAAGTTCGATGAGTAGTCGTAGAGGAGTAGCTAGTCTATTTTTTATGTTTTTAAACTAATACTATGGTAAAATGCTTGTCGATTAAAACTGCGTTTTGTCTGACTATCTTTGTACGTTCCCGAAGGAAGTTTAATTCTTAGTAGGAAGAGGTTTATTAAAAACCTTTGTTATCTTTACGCTGTTGTGTTGTGACTCGAATTTGTTCGAGCCAATGAAAGGCTTTCCAATTTGGGAGGCTTTTTTTATTTGTGGAATTAATGAGGTAGAAAAAATCCCGCTTGTGTAGCGGGAAATAAATTAAGCAATATCTTTTAACTGTTCGGCTTGAGAATCATCTTTAGTGATAACAACTTTTTCGAGTTTGGCCGTAATTTCTATAGTGGAATTCTTTAGTTCCTCTTCTTGTAGACGTTTCCAGTTTTGTTCTGCTTTTTCAACTTTGGCTTTATAGCGTGTTCTTTCCATTTCGGGGTTTTTGGTCGTGTTTATTTAGATTGATGTGCACAGATAAAATAAATTTTATAACTAAAAGTGCATAGGCATCATTAATGGTGATTACAAATTACTGTTGAAAGAGGTATTTTAGTGTACTTTCTCGACAATAGGTAAAAGCAAACGATGAAACGCACAATCAGGCTGGTATAAGCCTGATTTTATTATGAAAAAATTAGCATTTGGTTAGGAATAGCCCACAGAAATCATAGGCTGTGTACTGCAAAATGTAACAAACTTGCAGCTAGTTTCGCAGTTTGGTTGTCAATATCATGAGTTGGGTTGATCTCGACAATATCTATGCCAACTACTTTTTTTGAATCGAATAAGTGTTGTAAGCATTTTAAAACGACGTCTGGAGAAAAACCCATGGGAGAGGGAGCGCTTACTCCTGGCGCATAGGCCGATGAAAATCCGTCTAGGTCTATTGTGACATAAAGTAAATCAACTTGTGGTATGAACTTAGAAAGTACTTTTTCTATTTGAGCTAGATTATGGAGCGTAAAGTCGCTGTTTTCAATATAATTTACACCCAATTCGTTTGCGGTCTTAAAAAGGATTTGATCATTGGCATCTTTGCGAATACCTAGCGCTAAATACATGAAATCGGTATTTTCAGACATGCAATCTTGCCCTATTTGATAGAAAGGAGTGCCAGAATTGTTTTCATTTTTGTTAGAGCGTAAGTCAAAATGTGCATCAAAATTTATAATGCCGATTTTTTTAGTTTGTCCAAAGTGTTTTTTGAGACCGTTGTAATGACCATACGCTATGTCATGTCCGCCTCCCAGCAAAATAGGATAGTTATTTTTATCTAGTAATTTGGATACTCTTTGGGATAACTCGAGCTGGGTATTTTCCATATCTCCGTCCGCACAAATAATGTTGCCTACATCGTAAATATGGGTTGTAGAAGACAGGTGATTGGGCATTTTAGAAAAGGCTTTTCGAATAAGGTCTGGCCCCTTTGAGGCACCTATTCTTCCTTGGTTTCGCTTTACTCCTTCGTCGCATGAGTAGCCTAAAAGGACAATTGAACTTTCTGGAATAGCTTGTTTTTCAAGGTCTAACAGGGCTATTTTTTCATGCAGGTACAGTTGCTGTTCAGATTTTCGACCAGTCCAATTTTCAGTTTTAGGTTTTTGATATCTCTCCATACTCTAATCAAATAAATTAGTTAACAGATCATCTTCCACTAAATTTGGTAAGGTAACTTTTAGCTCAGGTGTGCGTTGCATTTCCCGTTTTATTGCGAACATAGCTTCTTCGTTGCGCGCCCAACTACGTCTTGAAATCCCGTTATTTACGTCATAGAAAAGCATATTTTTTAAACGTTTCGAAGCTTCCGCAGAACCGTCTAATAGCATGCCGAAACCACCGTTCGTTACTTCACCCCAACCAACGCCACCTCCATTATGAATACTTACCCAAGTAGCGCCACGAAAGCTATCGCCTATCACATTATGAATTGCCATGTCAGCGGTAAATTTGCTGCCATCATATATATTGCTGGTTTCCCTAAAGGGGGAATCGGTGCCGCTTACATCATGGTGATCACGCCCTAAAACGATAGGAGCGGAGATTTCTTTGGATTTAATCGCTTGATTGAACGCCTCTGCTATTTTCGCACGACCTTCAGCATCGGCATAAAGAATTCTTGCCTGAGAGCCCACGACAAGTTTATTGTTTTCAGCCTCGCGAATCCAAGTAATATTATCTTGCATCTGTTGTTGAATTTCCTCGGGAGCATCTATTTTTATATGCTCCATTACCTCAAGTGCAATGGCATCTGTCTTTTGCAAATCTTGCGGGTCGCCAGAAGCGCAGACCCATCGAAAAGGTCCGAAACCGTAATCAAAACACATAGGTCCCAATATGTCTTGAACATACGAGGGGTATTTAAAATCGATGTTGTTTTCTGCCTTGATATCGGCACCTGCGCGAGATGCCTCAAGTAGAAAAGCGTTGCCATAATCAAAGAAATAAGTGCCTTTCGTGGTGTGCTTGTCTATGGCAGTGACATGACGCCGCAAGGAGCGTTGAACCTCTTCTTTAAATTGCTCAGGGTGTGTACTCATCAACGTGTTCGCTTTATCAAACGAGAGGTCTATGGGATAATAGCCGCCTGCCCAAGGGTTGTGCAATGAGGTTTGGTCAGAGCCTAAGTGAATAAAGATATTCTCCTCGTCAAATTTCTCCCAAACGGACACTATATTTCCTATAAACGCAAGAGACACGGTTTCTTTTTTATGAATGGCTTTTTGTGTTCTTGAAACCAGTTTATTCAAATCATCCAATAGCTCATCTACCCAACCTTGTTCGTGTCTTTTTTTAGCTGCTGTGGGATTGACTTCCGCACAAATGGTAATGCAACCTGCTATGTTTCCAGCTTTAGGTTGTGCGCCACTCATACCTCCTAGACCTGCTGTTAGAAATATTTTTCCAGCGGGTGTTTCATCTTTTTGCAACACTTTTCGAAAAGCATTCATTACCGTAATCGCAGTGCCATGAACAATACCTTGTGGACCAATGTACATATAAGAACCAGCGGTCATTTGGCCGTATTGTGTTACTCCTAGGGCATTGTACTTCTCCCAATCGTCAGGTTTTGAATAGTTGGGAATCATCATGCCATTGGTCACTACAACCCTAGGTGCCTCTTTCGATGATGGAAATAAACCCATCGGATGCCCGGAATACACATGCAGTGTCTGCTCCTCGGTCATGGTTGCTAAGTACTGCATGGTCAATGCATATTGCGCCCAGTTCTGAAATACCGCTCCGTTACCCCCGTAAGTAATTAGTTCCTCCGGATGTTGTGCCACGGCCGGGTCTAGATTGTTTTGAATCATAAGCATAATACCTGCCGCCTGCAGTGTTTTTGCAGGGTATTCGCTTATTGGTCTAGCATACATCGTGTAATCTGGTTTAAAACGGTACATGTAAATACGGCCATAAGTCTGTAATTCGAACGTGAATTCTTTGATTAATTCTTCGTGCCAAGCTTTTGGGAAGTAGCGTAGCGCATTGCGAATCGCAAGTTTTTTTTCTGCTACGGAAAGGATGTCTTTTCGTTTTGGTGCATGGTTATCCGTTTTGGAATACTTCTTTTTTTGGGGAAGTTCGTTAGGAATGCCTTGTAGTATTTGTTGCTTATAATTCACTTTTCTTATTTTTAAAATTCTGTAGAGTGTTCGCTTTCTCGCAAGACACCCCTAACCCAGATAGCTATCGCGGCCTCAAGGGAACAATCATGTTTTCAACCTAGCACCTCGATTTCTAACTTCGTATTTTGTACCTCTAACTGTGTTTATCAAAAACCACCTCCCCATTCTTCCAAACCACACAGGGTTTAAAAGAACCTTGGTTATATAAAATTTCGTTGTAATCGGTTGTGTGAAAAAGACAGAAATCAGCTAAAAAGCCTTTTGCTAATTGGCCTCTGTCATCTAGGTTCAACGCAGCTGCAGCTCGGTAAGTAATTCCTGCTAGAACTTCTGCATTGGTCAATTTTTCAAAAGTGCCCAAGATGGCCGCCTGTGTCAATAAATCACCCATAGGCGCCGAGCCGGGATTGTGATCACTCGCAATGGCCAGAGCCCCGCCTGCATCGAGAATCTTTCGTGCAGGTGTAAAATCACAGCCCAACCCTAGTGAAGCTCCCGGGAGTGCGGTGGAGATAACAGCACTATTCGCCAAAAGTAAAATCTCTTCTGAAGAGCTTGCTTCTAAGTGGTCTGCACTTATTGCTTTGAAATCTACTGCAACTTGGCTTCCGCCAGTCGAAAATTGGTCTGCATGAACGGTGATGTCAAAACCCATTGCCTTTGCCTTCTTAAAATAGCGTGCAATTTGTTCAGGTGAGAATGCGCTCTCTTCAATGAATGCGTCAATACGATTTGTTAGCCCTTCTTCCTTTAAAATAGGAAATAGTTTTTCGCTTATTTCGGAAAGATAGTTGGCCTCACTTCCTTCAAAATCTTTGGGAAGCATGTGTGCAGCCAGACAAGTCGGAATCAAATCTACGGGAAGTGACTCGTCGGCTTCTTTTATGGCCATGAGCATTTTTAGTTCTTGTTCGACTGAAAGTCCGTAGCCACTTTTCACCTCAATAGTGGTCACCCCATTTTTTAAGTGTTGTTTTGCTCTTTTAATCGTTTTTTTAACGAGTTCTCCTTTTGTAGCTTTTCGGGTTTGCGTTACCGTATCCCAAATGCCACCGCCCGCTTTTGCTATTTCCAAATAGGTTTTTCCAGCATTTCGCATGGCATAATCGTTGGCGCGGCTTCCACCAGAGCAAATATGGGTATGCGAATCGATAAGACCGGGTAGACATACATGATCGCCTTTTAATGAAATAATTTCAGCTTGAAGCGATTTTGCTTCGGACAGTAGTTCGCTGTAGTCTCCTAATTTAAAAATGCAGGCGTTTTCCAGCAGCATTCCTGCATTTTCCAGTATTGGAAGTTGATTATCGGAAATCGCTCCTTTTAGTGGCAAACCCGACATGGGAAGCAATTGTTTAAAGGGGCCTATGAGTTTGTATTTGTGCATGTGGTTTTATTGTTCTGGGATTAAGTATCTACGGGTTTGCTGAATTTTAATAATTTTCAAATTCACCAGAATCGGTAGTATTCAAAGATATCCCTTTTTGTTTTCTAACTTTTTCGATAACCGATAGCACTAATTCATCTTCGATCATTTGAATTCCTATTTCGATATCATCCGCAAATACACGATCCTTATCCGCAAAGGCTACTTTTGTGCGCACTGCATTATGAATTTCATCTAAGAAAATCCCAGATTTCATTGGTTTTCGAAACTCAAAAGCCTGTGCTGCGGTCAATAATTCGATAGCTAGTATTTTTTTGACATTGCCAATAACCTGTAATGCCTTTCGCCCGCTAATCGAACCCATGCTCACGTGATCTTCCTGCCCTAAGGAGGTGGGAATGCTATCTGCACTTGAAGGAAAACAGAGTCCTTTATTTTCGCTCGCCAAGGCTGCCGTAGTGTATTGCAAAATCATGTAGCCAGAGTTGATGCCTGTATCTTTCATAAGTAATTTAGGTACGCCAGGGCTATTGCCTTCAAGAGCAAGGTAAATTCTTCGGTCTGAAATATTTCCAAGTTCAGAAGCAGACAAGCACGCATAATCTAAAGCCATGGCCAAGGGCTGCCCGTGAAAATTACCTCCGCTGATGGTCAACTCATCATCGATGATAATCGGGTTGTCGGTAACGGAATTCAATTCTACTTCCAACAGTTCTTTCAAATGCAGCCAAGCATTTCTAGACGCTCCATGCACTTGAGGAATGCAGCGCAAAGAATAGGGATCTTGCACACGCTCGCAATCGATATGGGCATCCATAATTTCAGAACCTTTTAACAAGCGTTTTACCCGTTTGGCAACATGCACGCTTCCCTTAAATGGCCGTAGCGCATGAAGTTCATTATAAAAAGGTTTTACCGAGCCTTGCAGACCCTCTATCATCATTGCGCCGATGACATCGGCTTGTGCTAAAACCGAATGCAATTCTGAAATGACTTTTACCGCATGTGCCGCAATAAATTGCGTACCATTGATCAAGGCCAAACCTTCTTTTGGTCCTAATGCCAACGGACTCATATTTAGTTTTTCGAACAATTCTGGAGTTGCCAACAGTTCACCTTTGTATGCAACTTTCCCTAAACCGATAAGGGGCAAGAACAAGTGTGATAAAGGTGCCAAATCACCCGATGCGCCCACCGAACCTTGAGACGGGACTACTGGTATGGCGTCATTTTCAATATGCCACAAAATGCGGTCTAAGGTAGTTTCTGCGATTCCCGAATGTCCTTTTGCTAAGGATTGTGCCTTTAAAATAAGCATCAATTTAGCGATAGTTTTGTCGATAGGTTTCCCCACACCAACGCTATGGCTTTTTAGAATATTGATTTGTAAAACTTGTGTTTCAGCTTTCGAAATCTTGGTGGTGCAGAGCGGCCCGAAGCCTGTATTAATACCATAAACAGCTTCTCCTTTTTCAACGATACGCAGCACAACGGCAGCACTATCTCTGATTTTTACACGGGTATCTTCAGCTATAGAAGGTGTTGTTTTGCCATGGGCTACAGCCAAAGCGGTGCCAGCTGTAAGCCAATCTTTGCCTAATAAAAATGTATTTGGTGCCTTTGCCATAGTCTCAGTTTTGGTCTTATAAAAGTATTGTTTAAGTTTGATAAGTACCAATATCAATTTAATCACTAATCAATAACCATGGGTTATCAATTAGAATTGCGTCATTTTAATTATTTTATGGCGGTTGCAGAGGAATTACATTTTCGTAAGGCGGCTGAAAAGCTCTTTATTTCCCAGCCCGGATTGAGTCGGCAAATCAAGCAAATGGAGGAAATTTTAGAAGCTCCACTGTTCATTCGTACTAAGAAAAAAGTCGCGCTCACCCCTGCGGGAGTATACCTAAAAGGAGAGTTGGCATTTTTATTAAATCATTTGGCACTCACCCGAAAACAGTTAAAATTAATAAATGAGGGTAGTTCTGGCGGATTACGGATTGGTTTTTTGGGTTCTGCAATGCAAACTGTGGTACCGGAATTATTAGTGCGCCTGCGAGATAAATTCCCAGAAATCAACACCAACCTAGAGGAGCTTTCGAACCATGCTCAGGTTGATGCCGTGGTGAAAGACAAATTGGATGTAGGTTTCGTGCGCCTTGCGCGTGTTCCTAATGGCGTGCATATTCGACCTGTTTTAGAAGATACCTTTTCGGTGGTATTGCCTAAAAATCATGAACTGTCGCAAGGGTCTTTTCGGTCGATGAAACAATTGAAGGAAGAACGGTTTATTCTGTTTTCCCAGGATTACAGTCCCTTGTATTTTGATAAGGTGATGAGTATTTGTGAAGATGCTGGTTTTGCCCCGAAAGTTTCCCACAAATCAGTTCATGCACAGACCATTTTTAAGCTAGTCGAGAATAAATTGGGAATCGCTATCATTCCCACAGCTTTGCAATATGGTTTTCAAATGGATGTAAAGTTTATAGAGCTTAAAAAAATCAAGCAAAAAGCAATTTTGTCCGTTATATGGAAAGCCGACAACCGCAACCCCGTGCTGAAACATTGTATGAATTTGCTCTTGGAAGAAGGGTAAACGCAAACACAAAATGAAGAGCAAGACGAACCAGCCATTTCTCTGTGCAGCTCTTTCGCTCCGTGCAACTCTGTGAAATAACCCGTCTAGTTTTCAAGTTCAATTCATAAACAAATGTATTTGTGAAAATTCGTGGTACCTACCAGTTCGGCAGGCGAGTTTGTATCCACACAATTACTGTATTTTTGCAGTAGACATAAATGACGTTAAATTAGTTACACATGATTTTCGATTTAATAAAAAAGAGACGCTCTGTTTTTCCAAGCACGTATATCGATAAACCAATCGCCAAGTCCGATATTGAAATGATTCTTGAGGCGGCCAATTGGGCGCCCAATCATAAAAAAACAGAACCTTGGCGGTTTAAGGTCATGCGAGGCACTTCTCAGGAAAAACTCGGCAAGTTTTTATCTGAAAAGTACCAGAAATTCGAAGCACGACCCAAGCAAATCAAGATTAAAAAACTATTGGAGAATCCCGCCAAGGCTGGAGCGCTTATAGCCATTTGTATACAGCGCGATGCCAATAATAGTGTGCCAGAGTGGGAAGAAGTCGCTGCGGTGGCCATGGCGGTTCAGAACATGTGGTTATGCTGTACCGAGCTAGGTATCGGTTCGTATTGGAGTTCGCCAGGACTGATTAAATACATGGATGAATTCTTTGATTTAAACAAAGGGGAGAAGTGTTTGGGTTTCTTTTACATGGGGTATTTCGAAGGAGAACTACCAGAGGGTGCTCGAAACTCGGTAGCGGAGAAAGTTGTTTGGGTGGATTAAAACAATTTTAATCTTGTTAACCTAGACCGAGTTAATACAAAAACGGAAACAGCGCCTCTCGAAAATCCCACATCTTGCCTAAAAATAAGCCGGCAAATACCATAGTAGTCACAAATTTCAAAAACGTTCCCGTCAAAAACCCTAAGAAAGACCCAAAAGCAGCCTTCATTGCGGTTTTTTGATCTGCATTGTTCAATAGCTCCCCAATAAAAGCCCCGACAAAAGGGCCGATGATAATTCCGACTGGAATAGGGGAGAGCAAGCCGACTATTAGTCCGATCGTGGTACCTATCATCCCGTATTTACTGCCGCCGAACTTTTTAGTTCCCATCGCGGGTATGATATAATCCATGGCGAAAATCAGTATGGCAACTGCTCCTGTAATTCCCAAAAAAGTCCAATCTTGGGGTACTGCTTTAGTGAAATGCAGCAGTAGTAACCCTGCCCAACCGATGGGAGGGCCAGGGAGTATGGGTAAAAAACTACCCAAAATACCCACGATAATAAGTATGAGACCTAGTAGTAGTAAAGCGATGTCCATTTCTTTTATTTTTAGTATTTGACGAAGATAACTAGTAATTGTTACAAATCTTAAAGATGAATTGTCCCCTTGAGAACACGATAGCTATCCGAGTTAGGGGCGTTTTTCGGAATGTTGAGAAGAAGATAAATTTTCAATATTCAACTAAAATATTAGTTTAAACTAATATTTTAGTTATATTTGTTTCGTGGTTCAACTAAAACATTAGTTAAAATATGAAACAGCTAACAAAAGCGGAAGAAGAGGTAATGCAGCTGTTATGGCAATTGCAAAAATGTAATGTAGCGGCTATCATTAAAGAATTGCCCGAACCTAAACCGGCCTACAATACGGTATCGACTATTGTACGAATTTTAGAAAGCAAGGGCTTTGTGGATCATGAGCAAGAGGGCAAGGGCTATTTGTACTTTCCTGTGTTGAAGAAGTCCGATTACAGCAATCAATCGATTAACAAGTTGGTCGACGGGTACTTTCAAGGTTCGTTTAAAAGTATGGTGTCGTTTTTTATGAAAAAGAACGATTTAAGTCTGTCTGAATTGGAGTCGATTATGAAGGAAATCAAAACTGCCGAGTCGGCAGGGGAGCATAAAAAAGGTGATATCTAAAACCTAGTTGTTATGATACAGTATATTCTAGAGGTCATCGCATTTCAACTGATTTTCCTCATCATTTACGATTTTTGGTTAAAACGGGAAACCTTTTTTCAGTGTAACCGTGGGTATCTCATCAGCACCTATGTTCTATCAATGGTCTTACCGTGGGTAAAAATCGAGGCTTTAAAAACGACAGTGCCCGAAGCCTACTATGTTTACCCAGAATTTCTATGGAGCACTGATAACATGACTACTGTTACCATTTCGGAGGCAGCATCAAACACCTTTTCTATTTCTTGGGAGTATGCGCTACTTTTCGGCGGCATTTTTTTAGCGAGTCTATTTTTTGCGAACAAATTGCGCCAATTATACCTATTGAAAAAGAATGGAAAAATTGAGCATCATTCAAATTTTACTCAAATAATTATCGCTAATAGTCAAATCGCCTTTTCATTTTTCAAGTTTATTTTCATGGGTGATAAAGTACTCGAAGGGGATTATAAAACTGTTATCGCACACGAATTGGTGCATATAAAACAGCGGCATACCTATGACCTGCTCTTTTTTGAATTGATGCGTATTGTTTGTTGGTTTAACCCTTTGGTATACGTCTACCAAAGTCGGGTCGCAGAATTGCATGAATTCATTGCCGATGCTCATGTAGCAAAGACCAATACCGCTGCCCATTACCAACTGTTATTGTCCCAAATTTTTGAAACGCAACACATCTCATTCATCAATCAATTTTTTAAATCATCATTAATCAAAAAACGAATCGTCATGTTACAAAAATCAAAATCAAGAAAAATTTTTCAGTTGAAGTATTTGTTGCTAATTCCATTTATAACTGCAATGTTGTTTTATACTTCCTGCGAGTCTGAACTTATGGAAGATAAAAGTGAAGTTTCCATCATTAACGTAAACGATGTTGAAAACCTTACCGAAGATGAAGAGCAACTGTTGTTGACTAAATTATTGTTGTATTCCAGAGATGAAACCCTGCCAACCCTTACGTTAAGAGATGAATTAACCACTATAACTTTTAGTCAGGCTCCAAAAGGGTCTTACATATCTGGACCTAACGGGGAGTTGTTGCAGGCAAAAATGATAATAGACTCGAATGTACATGATGAAAATTTCAGTCTTTTTGATAGTGGCACCAGAAAGTTAGTAGAGCAAATCGACGGTGAATTATTTCCTTTCAGTTCAGTAGATGATATTCCAGTGTTTCCGGGATGTGAGAATGAAGTAGATAAAAGGGCTTGTTTTCAATCGATGATGCAAAAACACATCAGCAAAAATTTCCATTATCCTCAAGAAGCCCAAGATAAAGGAATACAAGGTCGCGTTAGCGTGATGTTCGTTATTACAAAGAATGGGTCGATAAAAGGGATGAGAATGCGAGGACCTGATAAGTCTTTAGAGAATGAAGTAGCCCGTATCATATCTCGCCTACCTGAAATGCAGCCGGGGAAACAAGGCGGTGAAGCTGTTAACGTACCTTTTTCGATTCCGATTACGTTCAAGTTACAGGATGCCGGTTTTAGAGAACAATATGGTGACGAAGATATTTATGAGAAAGGAAAGGTTGAACTACTGAAAAAAACTAGTGTAGAAACTAAATATCTTGAGCTTTTAGAGCAAAGGGAACGTTTGTTGATAAATATGAGTGAAAACAATCCTATAATTCTTAATCTTGATAAACAATTAGAACAATTGTTGGGGGCTAGTCGAAATAAGTTGAAAGATGCTTCATATGAAAAAGTGAAAGCAGAGCAATTAGCTGGGCTTACGGACGATCTTAGTATTGAGTTTAAAAATGCTGTTCCCTTTGAAAAAGTTGCCCAAGCGCCAATATTTCCTGGTTGCGAAGATGCCGCGAATACTAGAGATTGTTTTCGGGAAAAGATTCAAAAGCATATTACGAAGCACTTCAACTACCCTGCCGAGGCACAAGAAAATGGAATTCAAGGGAGGGTAAATATTATGTTCCTTATTTCTGATGAAGGATTTATAACCGCAATTGCGAAGCGTGGTCCGGATAAGTTTTTAGAAGATGAAGCGGTACGCATTATGACAAAACTTCCAAAAATGAAACCTGGAAGGAAAGCAAATGGCGATGTCGTTGGTGTTCCTTATTCCGTTCCCATTACGTTTGGACTAAAATAACAAGATTTGAGATTTGTAGCTGCTTTAATAACACTAGTAGGCTTTGTAGCCACCGCACAATCTACGATTGCCGCCGACAGTCTGTACGCAACGGGGGATTATAGTGCTGCGATCAACGCCTACGCCAAAGAAGGCACGGCTAAAGCCGGGTTGCAAATCGCAAGAGCCTACAATGCCATTGGTAATTATGACAAATCAATAGCCCAATACGAGGCAGTAGTTGCTACCGAGACAGATTTGCAAATCGCTCGTTTAGAATTGGGGAAGCTCTATCTTAAAACGGGACATTATGACGAAGCGCGAAAACTGTTTACAGGACTGGTATCGGTTAACAGTGCTAACCCAGAGTATCTGTATTACCAAGGCGAGGCCTTTCGCGAATTAGATCAGGAAGTCAGTAGCCTGGTCGCATATAAAAAAGCTATAGCATTAGACAGTACTCATTTGCGGAGCTTGTTTCGCGTTGCCAAATATCTTGTTGTTGAACGAATGCCTTCCGACGCACTTGTGTATATCAACAAAGGCTTAGAGATATATGCCGACGATGTAGCGATGATCAACCTAAAAGGCTTGAATTATTTTAACAACGCACAATACGACAAGGCCATTCCGCCTTTTGAGCGCCTGTTGGAGCTAGGTGAGGAGAAAGAACACATGTATCTGAAGCTGGCCTATAGTTATTTTAAAGATTGGGAGTTTGAAAAAGCGAAAAAAACCTATAAGGCCTTGCTTCAACTTGATAATTCACTTTCAAAACCTTACAATGGTTTGGGAGAGGTATACCTAAAAGAACAAAAGTTAGATAGTGCAGAAATCAATTACAGAATAGCAATAGAAGTGCAAGACCCTATTTTGAGCATGGAATATGGAGCCCTGGCCTATATTGCAAGACAAAGAAAAGATTTGAAAACGGCCTTGGAGTTCTATAAATTAGCATACGAAGAAGACCCTTCTAGCCCGATGGCTTACTATCAAGTTTGTACCGTTGCCGACCAATACTACAAAGACCCCAAGATACGTTTGGAGTATTATGAAAATTTTCAAAAAAAGTTCAAGAAGAAACACCCGCACTATAGCGAAACGGTCAAAAAACGTATTATTGAACTGAAAGAGGAAATACACTTCGTAACTAATTGATCTCGAGGGTAAGGTGGTTGCACTTGTTCTATAAACGTAAACCTTCTCAAAATTCGTGACCAAACTAAAAATTGGCACATTATCAAACATTTTGAATGCTATTCCAAATCGTTTAAAACACTGTCTTTAAAAACTAATTAATAGAATTCCTCGATACTTTGCATCGGGTGTTGCATCCAAGAGCAAGAGCCAAAATCTAGTCTAGGTTCTTGGCTCTTGTAGCCTGCGGTCTTAATTCTGATACCTCGCGAACTTTGCCCCAAGGTAGTTCATTTAGTAACTGGTCATATATTTAGTCTTACGCGATTCTATCGCAACAGTGCAGTGGTCTTATGTTTTTAAGAACCAAAGATTTGAATTTTGAAAATCCTGAATGGCACCAAACACACTTCCGTCGCGGCACCTAATTTGTCCTTTTAAAATCGTAATTTTCGCCTGTAACCAAAGGAGGAATGAAACGGTTTTCCATTTTTATTTTATTGTGTCTGCTTACATCGTGTGATTTTTTCACTTCTAAAGAGGAAAAAACCGCTGAGCTTGTCAATAAAGAACTACACGAGATAGACTGGTCACAAGTAGATAACTACCCCCTGTTTGAGAACTGTGATGAAACGGTTTCAAAAGAGTTGCAACGCGAATGCTTTGAACAAGAACTTTTGTCGCATTGCGGAAAAACCTTGCAAGAGTTTGAATTTAAGTTCGACTCGTTGGTCAACCCCAAAGTGGTTGTCGATTTTGTGGTAGATCAAGACGGAAGAATCAACGTGCTAAAAATTGAAAAAGACGCCGCTATAGATGTTCAAATGCCAGAATTTGAGCAAATCATTACGCAAGGTTTAAAAAGTATTGCCCCATTGGCACCTGCTTTAAAAAGAGGTATTCCGGTAAATGCAAAATTTCGGATTCCGATTCTTTTGCAAAGTAATTAGGTTTTTAAGAGACAGGAGACAGGAGACAGGAGACAGGAGACAGGAGACAGGAGACGGAAGACGGAAAATTTGATAAAATCTAAAAATACAACTCCTCCCTTTTTTTAAGGGGAGGTGCCCCCAGGGCGGAGGGGTTCGGCTGAAAATAGCTCAAAAGTTGAACCAAGAGCAAGATGGGGTGCCTACAGCCCTAAAAAGTTTATATTAAATTGAAAACAGAAAAAATCATATTAGGAATCGACCCAGGAACTACCATCATGGGTTTTGGGCTGATCAAAGTGATTGGTAAGAAGATGGAGTTTCTTCAGATGAACGAATTGCTACTGAGCAAATACAAAGACCCCTACACCAAACTCAAGCTCATTTTCGAGCGCACTATTGAATTAATCGATACCTATCATCCAGATGAAATCGCTATTGAGGCGCCATTTTTCGGAAAAAACGTACAGTCGATGTTAAAGTTGGGTCGTGCACAAGGGGTGGCCATGGCTGCCGGACTTTCACGGGAAATACCGATAACCGAATATTTGCCAAAGAAAATAAAGATGGCCATAACAGGAAACGGGAATGCCAGCAAAGAGCAAGTAGCAAAAATGCTACAAAGCACTTTGGGCTTGAAAACACTTCCAAAAAACTTGGATAGTACTGATGGCCTAGCTGCTGCGGTGTGTCATTTTTACAATGCTGGTCGGGTAGAAGTGGGGAAGAGCTATTCTGGATGGGATGCTTTTGTGAAACATAATAGCCCCCTAACCCCCAAAGGGGGAACAAAAATACCCGATAGTATCAATTTAAGAAAAAAGAAAAGTTAATAATCGATTTGATAAACCAGAATATTAAAAACGAGGGCTCCCCCTCTGGGGGCGGGGGGGGCATCTACATTCACATCCCCTTCTGCAAACAAGCCTGTCACTATTGCGATTTTCATTTTTCAACAAGTATGGGCAAGAAAGAAGCGATGCTCAGTGCTTTGGAAAAAGAGCTGGTGCTTCGCACCAATGAATTTAAAAATGAGCAGGTAGAAACCATTTATTTTGGTGGCGGTACGCCTTCGGTATTGACATCCATCGAAATCAAAAAACTTATCGATACAGTGTATACTAATTATAGTGTTTCCGACCATCCAGAAATTACACTAGAGGCGAATCCCGATGACTTGATGTCTGTTCGAGCACAGTCGAGAACTATTTTTGAAGGCTATTTAAGTGCAGGCATAAACCGCCTAAGTATAGGCATACAGTCTTTCTTTCAAGAGGATTTAAAACTGATGAATCGGGCACACAATGCTCGGGAGGCCGAAGATTGTATTCGAGAGGCTTCAAAATACTTCAGCAATATTTCTATTGATTTAATTTACGGAATGCCCAATATGAGCAACGAGCGTTGGCGTGAGAATATTAAAAAAGCATTGTCTTTTGGAGTGCCCCATATTTCAAGCTATGCCTTAACGGTAGAACCGAAAACAGCTTTAGCTCGTTTTATCGAGAAGGGAGTTGTTGCGCCTTTAGATGATGAAGTTGCTCAAGCGCATTTCAACATCCTCCTAGAAGAAATGGAAACCGCAGGTTTTGAGAGCTATGAAATTTCCAACTTTGGTACACCTGGCTATTTCTCTAAAAACAATACGGCCTATTGGCAACAGAAAAAGTACATCGGTATTGGTCCCTCTGCGCATTCCTACGATGGGGTTCGTCGTGGGTGGAACATCAATAACAATCAAAAGTACATCAAATCGATTGCAAAAAACGAACTGCCAATGGAAGTGGAGGTGCTTTCGCCAACTGATCGGTATAATGAATATGTTATGACGGGGCTACGCACAAAATGGGGTGTTTCCTTAGAACGTGTAGCTACGGAAAACGGACTTAAATTTAAAGAATACGCACTGCATCAGGCGCAAAAACATATTGAGGAACATCTTTTGTATTTAGACGGCGATACGTTGTTAACAACTAAAAAGGGTAGATTTTTAGCTGATGGTATTGCGGCGGATTTGTTTATGGTTAACTTGTCCTGAACTTTCGTCTTTGTGAAGAGCTGTGATACGTTTTCGGTAAAAAAACAGCTAATGCGACGTAGCAAACTTTTAAAGGTAATCTAAGTGTAAAAAGTTTGCTTTTCCCGATAGCTATCGCGATTGCAAAGGCGTCATGAATTGTATTTACGTGATTGCAAAAATAAAAAACGACCTTATTGACCTATCCAAACCTTTGGATATCTCTATTCCCTTAAAAGGTACTCCCGCTAACGTCAACGCGTGGTATGTGGGGCATCCTAAGATCATCCCACATGAAGAAGGTGATTTTGTGGGTAGTGTTGCCGAGGGCGCTAGTACCAATTTTAACGATATTCACTTCAACCCACATGCGCACGGTACACATACCGAATGCCTAGGGCACATCACCAAAGATTTTCATTCGATCAACAAAACTTTGGATCGTTATTTCTTTTTGGCTGAGGTTGTTACCATAGCTCCAGAGAAGTATCAAGATGATTTGGTAATCTCTAAAAAACAACTGCAATATGCGATAGGCAATAAAAAGCGCGATGCTATTGTCGTACGAACGCTTCCTAATTTAAAGGATAAGCTATCACGGCAGTATTCGAATACGAACCCTCCTTATTTTTTAGAAGAAGCTGCAGAACTTTTGGTCGCAAAAGGAATAAATCATTTGCTGGTAGATTTACCGTCGGTCGATAAAGAGAAAGACAACGGGGCACTTTTAGCCCATATAGCCTTTTGGGGTTTTGAGGGTAAACTAAGAAAGAAAGCGACCATTACCGAGTTTGTTTTTGTTCCAAATTCGGTGAAAGACGGCAAATATTATTTGAATTTACAAGTGGCACCTTTTGAGAATGATGCCAGCCCGAGTAGGCCAGTGTTGTATAAAATCGAAGGTTAATGAAAACGCTTTTAAAAATCGAAGAATTGGCCATGTTCGGCCTTGGAATAAATCTTTTTAGTCTTTTGCCCTATGAATGGTGGTGGTTTCTGGTATTGTTGTTAGCACCCGATATTGGTATGGTCGGTTATTTGTTCGATACTAAAATAGGAGCTTTTATGTACAATCTGTTTCATCATAAAGGTGTCGCAATTGCTATTTACCTCAGTGGTACGTATCTTTCCATACCGTTAATGCAATTAATTGGTGTGATGTTATTTGCTCATTCTGCATTTGATAGGGTTGTCGGGTATGGCCTTAAATATAATAAAGGATTTAAATTCACTCATTTGGGCAAATTATAATCAAGAGGTATGGATAATATGTTAGATACTTTTCTAGGGTTGCTTTTAGGTGGAATCGCTACCTATTGGGTGTATTCTTTTTTTCGTAGGCGGAAGGGAAAAGAAATAACCAAGCACCAGTCAGTAGTGCTTTTAGAAAAGATTAAAAGTGTGTGCAAACTGACTTCGGTGGAAGGTGAATTTGCTGAAATTTATACCTACGAGAATACCAAAGAACGCTTTTTGAGCTTGATTACCAGTAAAAAGAAGGCCTTAATAGTGGTGAAGGCAAAGGCGCATATCGGCTATGATTTGAAGAAGATACAAATGAGCTCGAATGTGGATAAAAAACAGGTGATATTGACGAGTTTTCCACAACCTGAAATTTTATCCATAGAACCCGATTTGGAATTCTACGATATTAAAAACGGAATGTTCAATTCTTTTACACCCGGCGACCTTAGTATATTAAATAAGGAGGTAATGGAGCATATTCGGGTGAAGATTCCTGAAAGCGGCCTAATGGAAACTGCTCGAAAAGAAGCTTTGGAAACCATTCTTCTGGTAGAAAACCTAGCTGAGACTATTGGTTGGAAATTAGATTATACCGCACTCGAACTAGATAGTGCTGATAAAGTGCTGTTGGAAGAAAGCAGACCCGAAACCAAAGGTTCCAAATAATATTAACCGAAGATTTACCTAAATGAAAAAATTATGTAGCTCCCTTTTTATTTTAGTGTTAGTAGCCAGTTGTGGCCAAACCCAAGAGAACAGCATGAAAGAATTTGACCCTAATTTTGCACATACCGTTTACTTCTGGCTTAAAAATCCGGATAGTCAAGAAGATAGAAAAGCCTTTGAAACCAGTCTAGGAAAATTTTTGGAAAACTCCGACTTTGCCAAAACGAAATTTATAGGTGCGCCACCAAGGGCAAGTCGCGATGTGGTCGATGGGTCTTTCACCTATTCGTTGATAGTTACTTTCGAATCTGCGGAAGCCCAAAAAAGCTACCAAGACGAAGCGCCGCACAAACTGTTTATCAATGAATCGGAGAATTTATGGAGTAAGGTTATCGTCTACGATTCTACAAGTATTTAGATTCCGAATTAGGATTATCCTCATATTTTCTGGTTCCTTCCCCAAAATGGGGAAGGTGAATTGCATCCTCCAAGTGGCGGACGCAAGACGGAAGTGGTTAGAAGATTTGTTTTAAGAACGGAAATTATTATTCAGCAAAAGGGTTCTGTCTAAAGGTTTGAAATTGTAGCACGATTTACAGCCTACCCCTTCCGACCTTCGACTAAAAAAAGGTCAGGACCCACCTTCCCCTTTTTGGGTAAGGACTTTATAGTTTGCAAATTTACAAACACTTAAACCTAAGCCATGAACATCGAAGAATTCCGAAATTTATGTTTATCAAAAAAAGGAGTGACCGAGAGCCTGCCTTTTGACGAACATACTTTGGTCTTTAAGGTAATGGGAAAAATGTTCGCCTTAACGGGTCTTGAAAGGTTGCCAGCTCAAGTGAACTTAAAATGTGACCCGGATTACGGCATCGAACTACGAGAGAAGCACGATGGCGATATAATTCCCGGATATCACATGAGCAAAGTACATTGGAATACGCTGTTCCTTGATAATTTGCCTCCCAAACTGATTGCGCACCTAACAAATCATTCTTACGACTTGGTGGTCTCCAAATTAACGAAAAAACTAAAGGCCGAACTTGCTGCTTTAGAGTAATAAGACACCCGCTCAGAAAACTTATCTTTACGCCTTCAAACCCGAAAACGGTTCAATGAAAAACCTTATTGCCTTTTATCAAGAACGTACAAACGTACATAAAGATAGTTTGTACATCATTAAAAGAAAACTACTTCGTTCAAGCACTTTTCGTTTGTTGGTTTTTTGTTTGATTTGTGCCGGCATTTATTTTTTCCACTCAAATACGAAACTGTTAGTTGCCATTATCTTAGGTGGTATTGCATTATTTCTTTTTTTGGTAACCCGTCATAGTAAGTTGCAATACAAGAAAAATAAGTTATTGGCTTTATTACAGATTAATGAGACTGAGATAAATGTCCTCAATCGTAATTTTCAGTCCTTACCAAATGGTCTAGAATTTAAAAATCCAGAACATTTTTATAGTCAGGATATTGATTTATTCGGGGCAGGTTCTTTTTATCAATATGCAAATCGTACGGTTTTACCTCAGGGCAGTCAAAGCTTCGCGAACTTGTTGTTAGCGAATTCAATTAGCGATATCAAACGAAAGCAAGAGGCTATCGCAGAGCTTGGTCAAATATGCGATTGGCGACAAGATTTTTCAGCCACGGCATCCTTGACGCAGTCTGAAACCGAGACGGGTACAGGTGTTATCATAAAATGGTTACATGACTACAAAGCATTTGTGCCTAGTATTATGAAAATAGTTCCACTTGTTTTTTCGGTGGCTTCACTAGTATTGTTTGTGGTGTATTTTTTGGATTATGTGCCGGAATCATTGATTCTGTTATGGCTGTTCATAGGGCTAGGCCTAATATCGTTTTTTATAAAGAAAATAAAGAAGCTCGGTAGTGCTGCATCCCAAATGCAAAGTACTTTTCAGCAGTACAATCAGCTATTGCAGCAAATTGAAAATACTGATTTTGTATCTGAATTGTTACAAGCGAAAAAGCAGGAAATCATATCTGACGATCAGAAAACTTCGGTCGTTATCAAAAAGTTTTCCGACAGGTTGAATAGCTTGGATAAGAACAACAACATTTTATACTTATTTTTTGCAAATGGCTTTTTATTACGGACTATTACCCACGTCTATCATATTGAACAGTGGATTGTAAAGCATGGCAGCTCGGTAGAAAAATGGTTCGAGACTATTGCATTTTTTGATGCGTATAATAGTTTGGGTAATTTCGCTTTTAATCATCCCGAGTATTCGTATCCAATGCTAGAAGACAAAAAAGAGACTGTTCTGAAATCGGTAGGAGCGGGGCACCCCTTATTAGACTCCGAGAAAAGCATATTGAACGATTTCGAAATCAAGAACGAACAGTTTTTTATCATCACTGGTGCTAATATGGCAGGAAAAAGCACCTTTTTAAGAACGGTATCCTTGCAAATAGTAATGGCCAATGTTGGCTTGCCTTTGTGCTCAAAAGATAGCTGGTATTCGCCTATTAAGCTGATTACAAGCATGCGCACAACAGATTCGTTGACCGATGATGAATCGTATTTCTTTTCAGAACTTAAACGCTTGAAATTTATAGTGGAAGAAATTCAAAACGATCGTTATTTTATTGTTTTAGATGAAATATTAAAGGGTACCAACAGTACCGATAAGGCGAAAGGCTCGCGTAAATTCGTGGAGCGTTTGGTAGCGTCAAAATCAACAGGAATTATTGCGACCCATGATTTAAGTCTTTGCGAGGTCTCCAAAGAACTGACACAAGTTAAAAATCATTATTTCGATGCTGAGATTATCAACAACGAATTGCATTTCGATTACAAATTCAAAGATGGTATTTGTCAAAACATGAATGCGTCTTTTTTACTGAAGAAGATGGGGATTGTTGAATAAAGTTCAAGTGTCAAGTTCAAAAAAACTTAGGCATAATGAATGAAGGAAGAGTTGTAGGATAAAGCTATTTTAGATAACCTCATTTATTGAAAGAATGATTGTTAATTTGTCATGAAGAATTGATTATTTCACTTTTAACAGAATACAGAACATACTGAGCTTGAACTTTTCACATGGATTCATTAACGCAAATCGTATTAGGAGCAGCAGTAGGAGAAGCAGTACTTGGTAAAAAAGTAGGTAACAAAGCGGCCCTGTTCGGGGCTATTGCGGGCACCATTCCAGACTTAGATGTTTTAGCACGTTTTTTCGCAGATACTGTTACAGCAACTGAATGGCATCGAGGTTTTAGTCACTCAATCTTATTCTCAGTGCTATTTGCTCCCCTGTTCGGTTGGTTGGTTTGGAAGTTGCTCCGAAAGAAAGAGGCGAGTTGGCGCGAGTGGTCTTGGCTCTTTTTCTGGGGCTTGTTCACACACCCGATTTTAGATGCATTTACCACTTGGGGTACACAGTTGTTCTGGCCGTTTAAAACGCGATTGGCCTTTCAAAACATCTTTGTGATCGATCCGTTGTATACCCTTCCGTTTTTGGTATTCTTGCTCTTGGCATTATTTCAGGAAAGAACTTCTCCTAAGCGACGTACATATAATCGTTTGGGCTTGATGATTAGCAGTGCCTATTTAGTGCTTACACTTGTTTTAAAAGGCTTTGCCTATAAGCAGTTTACGAACAGCTTGGAATCACAAGGAATTGCCTATACGGAGATGGACATTCGCCCAGCGCCTTTCAATACCATTCTCTGGACCGCAAATATAGATACGGATGCTGCCTACCTTATCGGAAATTATTCGTTCTTTGATTCGCAACCAATAACTTTTAAATCCTATTCTAAAAACCATACGCTTTTGGGCAGCATGGCTACAGATGATAAGGTACTTCGTCTTATTGATATTGCTGAAGGTTGGTATACGATTTCAAAGGAAGACGGAAATTTGTTTTTTAATGACCTACGTTTTGGCCTGCTAAGTTTGAAAGAG
>Ga0114957_1000377_pt1 | contig 58619 bp, 66 predicted proteins | sample BantaG_FD_87175 | JGI IMG/M metagenome (GOLD analysis project Ga0114957, IMG submission 87175) | Marine algal microbial communities from Bantry Bay, Ireland - BantryBay_4 metaG | ecosystem: Host-associated > Algae > Red algae > Unclassified | place: Bantry Bay, Ireland | collected 2014-11-21 | reverse complement strand
GTAATCTACAATGAGATTAGGGCGTATGCCTTAGATGATAATAATGAACCGATTGTTTGCCCTAATTGTAGAGCGAAAAAATCGGAGGCGTTCTACACTAGAAAAGGGATTTTTTATAAACTTTTTCCGTTCTTCGAACCTCGAAAATACAAGTGTTTACAATGTGGAATTATTAGTAAGCCAGATTAGTGAAAAATAAATTGGCTATTAATTAATACTATTTTTTTTAACTATTTATTATCGAAGGATTCCTAAATTTGATAGCCCCAAAAAAGCGATTGAATAGTGAAGTTAAATGAAATACCCAGAGTAAAAAACCTTAGCAAGAAAGACTTTCTACGAGAGTATTTTAATCCTCAAAAGCCTGTCGTAGTAGAGGCTGCCGTAAATGATTGGAAGGCGATTCAGAAATGGAATTTGGATTATATAAAGGAGGTTGCCGGTGAGAAAATCGTACCGCTTTATGATGATCGGCCTGTGCATCATGAAGATGGTTTCAACGAACCGCACGCTAAAATGAAATTGACCGATTATGTAAATTTGCTACAATCTGAACCTACAAAACTCCGTATTTTTCTTTGGAATATTTTTAAGGAAGTACCACAACTTCAGAACGATTTTTCAATTCCCGATTTTGGGGTAACCATTAAGAAAAAGCTGCCTATGCTTTTTTTTGGCGGAGAGGATTCCTACACGTTTATGCATTACGATATCGATATGTCGAATATCTTTCATTTTCATTTTGAAGGTAAGAAGGAGTGCATTTTGTTTCCTCCATCAGAAACAAAAAACCTGTATAAGGTACCACACTCATTGATTACCCATGAGAGTATCGATTTTTCAAAACCTGATTTTAAAAAGTGGCCTGTATTGCAAAAAGCTACGGGGTATCATACCCATTTAGAGCATGGTGAGATGCTTTTTATGCCAGAGGGATATTGGCATTATATGAGGTATATAACACCGGGTTTTTCGATGAGTTTGCGTTCATGGCCTAAACGCCCGCTTAACTTTATTAAGGGAATTTACAACGTTTTCGGACTACGAACTTTTGATATCATAATGCGTAAGCTAAAAGGCCAACGATGGATAGATTGGAAAAACAAAAAAGCGATTGAGCGAACGAACAAGTTGTTTAAGAACTAACCTATGAGTTCTTTTACCTTCTCATAAACCAAGTGACTTTCCCATCCCCGATAAAGAAGATAATCTGCCAATTTTTTTTTGCGTTTTTGAAGGTTGGTCTCTGTAATTTGACTTAGCCGTTTTTTAACTAAGGCATCAAGGGTTTCTTGATAATCGACATCCTCGATTTCTTTGAGTGCGTTTTTGATATTAAAGCGTGAAACTCCTCTGAATTTGAGCTCATTTATGATTCGGTTTTTGCCCCATTTTTTAATGTTGAACTTTCCCCTCGCATAGCTTTGGGCAAAACGTTCTTCATTTAAATAGTTCTCTTTAATCAGATGGGTTATTATTTGATCGCTAGCATCTGGTATCATGCCCATATCACGAAGCTTCTGATTCACTTCTTTATGACAACGCTCTTGATAAGCGCAGTAGCCTTCGAGTTTTCGAGTAGCTTCTTTGAGGGTGTAGGATTGGGAATGCATCAGACAAAAGTACTAAAACAAAAAAAGCGACCTCCGTTAGAAGGTCGCTTTAAATATAAATAGCCAATAAGGCTTAAAAAATGGTTTTACCGTCTTGATCTTTAAAACGGTATTCGAGATAGGTATAGGCATCTCTTGTTTGTACTTTGATCCATTTCTTATGTTCCATATACCACTTAAAACGAATGGACGGAAACCCTTTGGTCAAATAAGCTGCGATGAACGGGTGTATGTTCAACGTAATCTTACTACCTTTTTTAGGTCCTTTCAACAGTTTTTCGAGATCAACGTTGATTTTATCAATCAACACTATCGGGGCTTCTACTTCGCCGCCTCCCTTATTGGGATTTTCCTCTGTTGTTTTAATGTTCATCTCGGGGCGTACCCGTTGACGCGTAATCTGTATAAGACCAAACTTGCTCGGCGGCAATATTTTATGTTTGGCCCGATCATCTTTCATCTCATCTTTAAGATGTTCGAAAAGCTTTTTTCTGTGCTGTGGCCTTACCATATCGATAAAGTCGATAACGATGATGCCGCCCATATCGCGAAGGCGCAATTGCCTAGCAATTTCGGAGGCCGAAATCATATTTACTTCTAGCGCAGTGTCTTCTTGGTTTTTGGCTTTGTTTGAGCGGTTACCGCTATTCACGTCTATAACGTGCAGTGCTTCGGTATGCTCAATGATGAGGTATGCACCTCTGCTCATTGCCGCCGTTCTGCCGAAAGAAGTTTTGATTTGTCTTTCAATCCCAAATTTTTCGAAGATGGGTACAGATGATTGATAGTGTTTTACAATAGACTCTTTTCCTGGTGCTATTTCTTGCACGTAGTCCTGAATTTGTTGATAAAGCGTTTGATTGTCAACTTGTATTCCTGTAAAGGAATCGTTGAAGACATCCCGCAGTATGCTTGAGGCTCTATTGACCTCGACCAATACTTTTGATGGTGTACGGGCTTTATATAACGCTTTACACATTACTGACCACTTGTTCAGTAAGTTTTCGAGATCTTTATCAAGTTCCGCAACTTTTTTGCCTTCTGCGACGGTACGAATAATAATCCCAAAACCTTTGGGTTTAATACTCATCACCAATCGTTTAAGCCTGTCTTTTTCTTGTTTGCTGCTTATTTTCTGTGAGACCGAAACACGGTCTGAGAAAGGCACCATAACAATATAACGGCCTGCAAAGGAAAGTTCCGAACTTATTCGGGGACCCTTCGTTGAAATAGGTTCTTTAACGATTTGCACTAAAAGCGACTGATTGGCCTTGATTACATCTGTAATCACACCATTCTTATCGATATCTTTTTCGAACGGAAAATTCTTAAGGTTGTAATCCTTTAATTTTCCGGTACTAACGCTCTTTATGAACTTTAGCATCGAGGACAATTGTGGCCCTAGGTCATGATAATGCAAGAAAGCATCTTTCTCATAACCTACATTTACGAATGCGGCATTTAAGCCGGTAACGGGCTTCCGTATTTTGGCGAGAAATATATCGCCAACGGAAAAATCGTTGTTGTCCTCATCTTTGTGCAATTCGGTGAGTTTCCCATCCTTTAACAAGGCAAAGTCAACGGCTTCTGAACTAGATCTTACGATTAATTCTCTATTCACCTGATTGTATTTATGTCCGTTCCCATGCTCGGGAGCGGATTGATTAAACAATGCTGTAAACAAACCGTATCGGCTTGCCGAGATTCTCTTTTCGAACCTCTATGTCAAAGAACGTGTTAAAACGAAAAAGTAGTTGATACAACTACTTTTTCTTGTGACGGTTAGCTCTCCGGCGCTTCTTACGCTTGTGGGTTGCTACCTTATGTCTTTTTCGTTTTTTACCACTCGGCATAAAGTTGAACTTTTAAGTTATTGATTATTTTATTAATACGTTGCTCTTGACACTTTCAACAAAAACCTTGGCAGGCTTAAACGCTGGTATGTTGTGTGCCGCGATTTTGATCGTAGTGTTCTTAGAGATGTTTCTGCCTGTTTTTTCAGCTCTTGTTTTGATGATAAAACTACCAAAACCTCTAAGGTATACATTATTACCACTTTCCAATGAGGTTTTCACCTCTTCCATAAAAGATTCAATAACTGCTTGAACCTCTCCTTTTTCTAATCCCTTCTTATCTGAGATCTTTGCTACAATTTCCGCTTTCGTCATGTTATAAATAGTATAGTTTGTTTTAGGGTTTGCAAATATATAAATTATATTTATTCTTTTCTGCCCGACTCTTAATTTTAAGTCTGTAAACCACTACTTTAGCAGTCAACGAAAAATTTGAATGTCCTTTTCCCAAACAATTTTAAAGTGGTATGTCGTCAACAAAAGAACCTTACCGTGGCGCAGTACGGTAGACCCTTATAAAATTTGGCTTTCCGAGATAATGCTACAGCAAACAAGAGTGGCGCAGGGCACTCCTTACTACCTTAAATTTGTCGAGCACTTTCCTACGGTTGCCCATTTGGCGGATGCTTCAGAGGACCAAGTTCTTAAATTATGGCAGGGTCTGGGTTACTATTCAAGAGCAAGAAACCTGCATGCGACAGCCAAAAGAGTAGCGTATGAAATGAACGGAAAGTTTCCGGATACCTATGCAGAACTGATTAAACTGAAGGGGGTAGGGGATTATACGGCAAGTGCCATAGCGTCTATTTGTTTTGGTGAGTTGCAACCCGTACTCGATGGTAATGTTTTTAGGGTTTTAGCACGATATTTTGGGGTAGATACCCCGATAAATGATAGTGCAGGCCCAAAATATTTTAAAAAACTTGCGCAGAAAGTAATGCCAGAGAGCGATATAAGGGATTATAATCAAGGCATAATGGAGTTTGGCGCCATACAATGCGGCCCCAAAAAGCCATATTGCCTGCATTGCCCTTTGAGTGAAAGCTGCGTTGCACTGCAAACGAACCAAGTACACCTATTACCCATTAAGTTGAAAAAAACCAAGCTAAGAAAACGATATTTTAACTATTTGGTGGTGTTGGGACAAAATGAGAATGGTGAAATTGCCAGTTTACTCAATCAACGAAAGGGCAAGGGTATTTGGGAAAATCTTTGGGAATTCCCTTTGATAGAAACCAAAGGAAGCATTACACTAACAGAAATCAAAAAACAGCTTCCAGCAACCTTAAAGCCCATATCGGAACCCAATATTTCACTTTACAATTCTAAAGAAATCGTTCACAAGTTATCTCACCAACACCTGCATACCAAGTTTTGGATTCTAAAATCAGAAGCCGTTCTTCGCTCTGGAATTCCATGGAAAAAATTGGAAGAATATGCAGTGCCTGTTTTGATTGCCGAGTTCCTAAAAACATTTAAAATTTAGTACTTTTGTTGTCAGATTTACTATGAGTTTCATTACATTTAATTTATGAGCGGAACATTGAACAAAGTGATGTTGATCGGGCATCTGGGAGACGAAGTTAAAATGCATTATTTCGATGGCGGTGGCTGTATCGGGCGTTTTCCTATTGCGACCAATGAGAGTTACACGAATAAAACTACGGGCGAAAGGGTTACTAATACCGATTGGCACAATATAGTTGTACGAAACAAGGCTGCTGAGATTTGCGAAAAATATTTGAGCAAAGGCGATAAGGTCTATGTTGAAGGGCGATTAAAAACCCGACAATGGCAAGGAGAAGATGGCAATACGCGCTATTCGACCGAAGTGCAGGTTCAAGATTTTACTTTCTTGAGCACCAAAAAAGAGAGTCAGGCCAATGCAGCGCAGCAGCAGCCCAAACCGGCTCAAAATACCCCAGCTGTCGCACAAGAAGCCGCAACTACCGAACAGGAAGACGATCTTCCGTTTTAAATTAAACTAAATAGCAACTGTTGGATCCCGACCCCTTAAGTCTACTATTTTATTTCACAGTTTTTGATAGTGCCTTTGTGTTAAAAATCGTGATTTTGATTTTACTACTTTTTTGTTCTGCCCTTATTTCGGGAGCAGAGGTAGCGCTTTTTGGTTTATCCTCTACCGACGTGAATGAAATGGAGGAAGCCAAGACCTCACGGGGAGATATTATTACGAAATTACTTCTTAGGCCGAAGAAATTATTGGCAACCATTCTAATAGCCAACAATGCCATAAACATTGGTATTGTGTTATTGTTCAGTACTATTGGCGATACTTTATTCAGAACCATACAGTATCAACTCTTTGGGTTTATAGATGTGCGTTTCTTGCTCGAAGTAGTTGTTGCCACATTTTTGATTTTGATGTTCGGCGAGATCTTGCCTAAGGTATATGCCAACAGAAATCGCATCGCTTTTTCACAATTTATGGCGTATCCTTTGAAGGTTTTAGATGTACTGTTTTCACCCTTGAGCCTGCCAATGAGATCTGCAACTATCGCCATGCACAACAAATTGGGAAAGGAAAAATCTAATATAAGTGTTGATCAACTGTCCCGGGCTCTAGAGTTGACGTCTGACGGTGATACAACCAAGGAAGAACAGAAGATTTTAAAGGGAATCGTATCATTCGGAAACACCGACACCAAACAGGTAATGCGCCCCCGAATTGATATTTTTGCCTTAAACGAAGAAATGAAGTTCTCCGAGGTGATTACCGAAATTAAAAAGCATGGTTACTCACGAATTCCTGTTTTTTCAGAGAATATGGATAATGTGCTGGGCGTACTTTATGTAAAAGATTTGCTTCCTCATATAGACCGAAAGAACTTTGCTTGGATGTCGTTAATTCGAGAGCCTTACTTTGTGCCCGAAAATAAAAAGCTGGATGATTTATTGTTAGAATTTCAAGATAAGAAAAACCATTTGGCCGTGGTCGTAGATGAGTATGGGGGCACTTCTGGCATAGTTACTTTAGAAGATATTATAGAAGAAATAGTCGGTGATATTAGTGACGAGTTCGATGATGAAGACCTGATATTTTCCAAGTTGGATGATTTTAATTATGTGTTTGAAGGAAAGACAGCCTTAAAGGATTTTTACCGAGTCGTTAAAATAGAGAGCGAGGAAGATTTCGAAAACCAAAAGGGTGAATCGGAGACAATTGCTGGGTTCGTTCTGGAGATTGCAGGAAGTTTTCCTAAAAAGGGAGCAAAGATTATATTCAACGATTTTCAATTTGTAGTAGAGAGCTTGGATAAAAAACGCTTGAAACAAATTAAAGTAACCTTACCACATGTGTAAAATACTTCGCTTTTTGATTTCATTTTGTATTCTGATAGGCTTCGGATGCGAAGACGATGCAGCCCTGCCTAAGCCGGGAGCCGAATTGCGATTGGAGTACCCTTCGGCAAAACATGCAAAGTTGGAAACCGATAAGTTCGAATTTCAATACAATGAAGTAGCAAGATTAAAAAGTAAAAACTCACATTCACTTGCCTTGGATTACCCGGGTATGAAGGGCACGATTTTTCTAAACTATCGAAAAATCGATAATAACTTAAAAAAATTACTCAGCGATGCCCAACGATTCAGTTACGAGCATGTGGTCAAAGCAGATGGGATAGATGAAAAGGTTTTTGTGAATCCGGAATCTAACGTATACGGTAATTTTTATAGTATTACCGGCGATGCCGCTTCCCAGGCGCAATTTTATGCTACCGATAGTACCGAGCACTTTGTAACAGGCTCCTTATATTTTTATGTAAAACCAAATTTCGATTCTATCTACCCTGCGGCGGTATACCTTCAGAACGATATGTTGACCATTATGGAAACCCTGCGATGGAAAGAGTAAGTTAAACCAATAGGCACAAGAAATGAAACTTCAAAAATCAGATTTACTTGACTGCCACAAAAGAATCATACCATACGTTCACAACACCCCGGTTTTAACTTCGCGATTAATTAACGAACTGATTGGTGTAGAGCTGTACTTTAAATGCGAAAACTTTCAACGTGCGGGAGCATATAAAATGAGAGGCGCAACGAATGCTATTCTACAATTGTCTAACGAAGAAAGAAGTAAAGGGGTGGTCACACATTCTTCAGGTAATTTTGCCCAGGCGGTCTCGCTAGCGGCAAAGACCTTGGGTGTAAAAGCGCATATTGTAATGCCGACTTCGGCACCAAAAATTAAACGAGAAGGTGTACTCGAATACGATGGCATTATCTACGATTGTGAGCCAACAGTGAAAGCTCGCCAAAAAAGGGCGGATGAGATTTCTGAAAAAACAGGAGCTACTTTCTTGCACCCATCAAACCAAACAAATGTTATTATAGGACAAGGCACTGCTGCCATTGAACTGCTAACAGAACAACCGAACCTCAACGCGATTTTCTGCCCTGTTGGCGGTGGCGGGCTTATAGCAGGCTCTAGTTTGGCGGCACAGCATTTCGGAAAAAATTGTAAGGTATACGGCGGTGAGCCTTTCGAAGCCGATGATGCGTATCGGTCGCTACAAAGTGGAAAAATAGAAGGTAACGACTCGGTCAATACAATTGCCGATGGTTTGCGAACTGTATTAGGAGATCAGAACTTCCCGATTATTAAAGAACACGTTACGGAAATTATTCGGGTAACCGAAGAAGAAATCGTCGCTGCTATGCGATTGGTTTGGGAGCGAATGAAAATAATTATCGAGCCTTCGAGCGCGGTAACTTTAGCGGCACTTATTCGTAACAAATTAAATTTTCAGAAGCAAAAAGTGGGGGTAATTATTTCGGGCGGTAATGTAGATTTGAGTAACTTACCTTTTTAGGACATCACTTATCAATCAAAGAATCAACTCATGAAAAAGCGTCAATTATAATAGCAGGGCTATTATCTTTTTTAATAATAACATTTTTGTCTTGTGATTCTGCAGAGAAAAAAGATTAGATAGATGGTGTTTGGAAATCCGTAGGTTATGGTAGAATCGTTAAAATAGAAGAAGGTGAATATATCTTGGCAGATGTTACTGAAATTTCTTGTTTGCCTCTAATGGATGGAGAAATCTCTGATTTTGGGGATAAATTAAAGCTTCAAAATGATACATTATCTCTTGAAGATGGAATCAATTATTTATTCACTAGAATAGCAGATGCCCCCCGCATTGTGTAAGAATGATTCAGAAGAATATGCTGCGGCTCAGGCAAAAGCCAATGACCCTGAATATAACTTTGAAGTATTTTGGGAAACTTTCAAAGATCGTTAAACCTATTTTAATTTGAGGAATGTAGATCCTGAAAAAATGTATGCTGAGTATCATCCCAAAGTGACTTCTGAAACAACTGAGGCAGAGCCGTTCTTGATACTTTAGAAATGCTAGAGTCTTTTGATGGCGGTCATATAAGCATTGAAGCTACAGACGAGATTGAAGAAGAAGCTGAAAAACTCTTTTCTGAAAAACAGCTAAATAAAGAAAGTGATGATGAAGAGTCGCAACCAGAACTTAGAAATTATAAGATTGCTGCTCAAGTAGCCCAGAAATATATTCCTGAAGGAAAATCTATTAAAAATGGAAATTTGCGTTGGGGGAAATTAAAAAGCGATATTGGATACCACCAAATGATTCAAATGATGGGAATGGCTGATTATGGAATAAGTGATAGCCTATCATTTAGATATTAATTGATGACCTATTTTTAAAAATCAGAGCTGGCTGAAAATGATAATGAAGATGAAATTAACGGCATAAATCAATCTTTGGATCTTATATTGAAAGACCTTGAAAATACAAAGGCATTAGTTATTGATTTACGATTTAACGGTGTAGGAAAAGATGAGGTTGGAATGGCAGTTTTGACGCGTTTAAATGATAAGAAAAGAACTGTTTTTACCAAAAAAGGAAAATTAGGTAACGATTTTACTCCAATAAATAAGGTGGTTCAAACTGCTTCTGATACCCCATATTCAAAACCTGTTTATTTGCTTATTGGCCCAGAATCAGCAAGTGCTCCTGAGATTATGACATTAAGCTTTTTATCACTAGCCAATACAACCAGAATAGGTTTAAATACTGAAGGCGTATTTTCAGATAGAACACTTCCAAATGGTTGGGAGTTTGGTCTTTCAAGTGAAGCATATCCCGATTTAAAAGGAAATAACTACGAAGGGATAGGGATTGCTACAGATATCGAAATTGGTTATGAACGAGATACCCAAAAATTTTTAAAAAAAGTAGTGACTGATCTTGAAACAGAGGGCGATGAAGCTATTGAAAAAGCACTTGAAATTATAAAGGAAAATTAAACGCCTTTCAAAGCATTTACTGCTTTTTCAATAAGGCTTCGGCCTCAGAAATATTCACTTCAACATTTTGCTTTAAGGCGTCTATTTTTTGTTTTTCCTCTTTCAACCAACGCAGCTTTTCAGGGCTTAAATCTTTACCGTTCATAACTTCATCCGAATCAAAACGGTCGCCGAAATCAGTCATCCAATCCATCATTTCGGTATTCGATTCTTGTAGGTCTTTCATCGCTTTTTCATAAGCCATACCCTGTTCGGTGGAATCTAGTTTTGGTTTTAGAGTTGAAACTAATCTAGAGATAGCGGTCATTTTAGGCATAACCTCATCATGAATGGCCAACACCTCTTTCATCATTTCGGCTCCTTTGTCCTCTTTTTCTTCTTTACAGGCTCCTAAAATGGCTAAACACAATAGGGCAGTTAATAGGGTTAATTTTCTCATTTTAAAATTTCAATTATGCTTACCTCGTCGATAGTGTAGGTGTAGTCTTTTACTTTTGTTCTTGTTATCACGGATTTTATATTATCAATCGAAACCAAATTTGGATTAAATTCAATTGTTGCCTTACCCGTTTCAAAACTTGTGGCCGCCGAGGTAATGCCACCGGTGTTTTTAAGGTTACTATTTATAACATCAGCACAACCTTCTTGGCAAGCCATACCGATAATTGTTGTAACAATCGATTGCAACGAAGGTTTTGAAGTTTCGGTCTGGGTAGTCGACACATCTTGGGCAGTAACAGTATACCCCGCTAAAAGAAATGCTATAAAGAAATATATCCTTTTCATGTTTGTAAGCTTCTTACTCAATATAAGCTAGTGCTTTTGAAATCAAATAATTTAAACTAACTTATACTATTGAGCCGTAAAGATACCAAATATCGAAAAAGTCTTTACTAAGCAATTATTGAAATTGTCTCGTTTTTAAGTTGAAAAGCATCATTTTTGTCAAAATTTTTAAGGTGACCGATTTTCAAAAAAAGTGGTTTTATCTAATTCTTCTTGCACTTGTTTGGGGTTCTTCGTTCATACTAATGAAGAAAGCTTTATTGGGACTTACCGCAATGGAAGTTGGTGGACTGCGAATAATCATCGCTTCGTTGACGCTATTTGTTCTGGGTTTTAAGAGTCTGTTTACAATAAGTGCCCGAGATTGGAAATGGATTTTTGCAGGAGGCCTGCTCAGTTCTTTTTTTCCACCATTCTTATTTGCACTTGCGCAAACCGAATTGGATAGTGGTATCACGGCTATTTTTAATTCTACCGTTCCCTTATTAACAACTTTGGTGGGCGTGGGCATGTTCGGCGCTTTTTTGAATAAAAAGCAGCTTTTAGGCGTTTTTATAGGTCTTTTCGGTACAGTGGTTTTGATTGTTTCTGGTATGGAGTTAGTTCCAGATCAGAATTACTGGTATGCCGGTTTTGTGCTATTGTCGGCATTGGGCTATGCTTTTAACATCAATATCATAAAAAGTAAAATTCCGCACCTTAGTGCGTTGACGGTTACTACTGCGAGTTTTGCGGTTGCCTTTTTACCTGCTCTGATTATATTGATGTATTCAGGTTTCTTTAGTAAGATAGGTGATAGGGTGCAAATGCAAGATGCCATATGGTTCGTATTGGCACTTGCTATTTTGGGGACGGCCTTGGCCAATATGTATTTTAACAAACTAATACATGTGTCGAGTCCGGTTTTTGCCGCTTCAGTAACCTATTTAATTCCACTAGTTGCGATTTTATGGGGTGTTTGGGATGGGGAACTCATTAATATGTACCAATTATCAGGCGGCTTGATTATACTTTTGGGGGTATGGTTGGTCAATAAAAAGAAGAAAACAGTACAAATCAATAAAGCTGAACAATGATATCATTGCTCAGCTTTAATTAATTTAAACCTGTAATAAACCGTATCGCTTATTTAGGACGAGACATTCTTAAATGCTTATTCAAAATCAGCGTCTGTAACGCCTTCATTGATTTTAATTTCACTTACTATAAATTCAAAACTTTGAGGCCCCATCGTTTGCCCAATAACAAAGGGAAACATAATACCTTGTACCTCTCTATAATCGCTATAGCTTACTGTACTAGTCATTTGTTGACCTTGCATTTTTGTTTTGGTAACCTCTTGAACCTTAAGTCCGGTTTCAACATCGTAAAACAATGTTTTTTCTTCTGAAACCTTTACTTTATATGCTTTTTTCCCATCAACATCTTCCATACCATCTAGTGCAACACCACCATTGAGGTAGCCTAATTCAGGAAAAGGTGCTGATTCTTCACTTGCCTTTTTTAACTCTGTTTCATCCATGTCTTTGCGTTGGCCTTGCATAACAACATAGCCCGCGCCATCATTTAAAACAGCTTTGCTCATTGAGTTGCCACTAACTTTGACATCTTGCATTGACTGGTTTTTGGAAGTTTTCTTCTGTTCAAGATTCAATTTCATGCCTTGCATTTCTGCTTCGGCAATAAGCATAAACGAATTGACTCCTTCTAATTTTGACTTTCCACCGATAGCATTGATATAATTATTCATTACATCGTTGACGCCAAGTCCTGCAGGCATTGTAGACTCATAGTTGGGCTTCTCTGTTGAAGCGGCATACTTATCGAAATATTTAACAGGAACAGACTTACCTTTAAAAGATACTTTTTGAAGGTTTTCTAAAACTTCACTTCCTTTCCCAGTAACAACAACTCGTGTGTTGTCTGCGCTAAAGTATTTTTGAGCAGCATTTTGAACATCAGTAACCGTAATTGCGTTTAATTTTTCTAGATACGATTTGTAAAAATCTTTAGGTAGATTTTCAGTTTCTATATTTAGTGCATATTGTGCTATTGTTTCCGGGTTTTCCAAAGCCATTACAAAACGACCAACATACTTGGCCTTCGTATTTTTCAATTCTTCAGCGGTAACCGGTGTTTCGCGTATCTTATCAATTTCTCTGAGCAGTTCAACTACCGAACTATCTGTTACTACATTTCTAACACTTGCGGTCGCACTAAATCTACTTGCCCCATACTTGTCATTGCCTAGTCTTGAGTATGAACCATAAGTGTATCCCTTATCTTCTCTAAGGTTTAAGAACAATCGACCTTCACCTCCGCCACCTAAAATTTCATTGGCCATCAACCCTGAAAGATAATCTTCATCTTTCATTTTTAAGTTTACTAGATTTTGTACTGATATCTCTGACTGTACGGCATTTGGTACATCAACAAAGCTTATCTGGGTATATTGAACATCTACTGGATTGGAAAATTTAAAAGAAGGAGGTGTAGCCTTTGTCCATGGTGTAAAATAGGTCTCTACCAACTCTTTCGTCTCCTCGAATTGGACATCACCGATAATTACCAGATAGGCATTTGCAGGAACGAAATAGTCAGAATAGAACTGCATTGCATCTGCAAGGGTAACCTTATTTACAGTTGCCGCTGTGGTAAATTCTCCATACGGATGGCTTTGCCCATACGCTAGAGCACCTTGCACACGACGAGCAATGGCTTTTACGTCTTTCTCTTCGGTTTTGAGTCCGGTGAGTAACTTACTTTTTTCCTTATCAAATTCATCTTGTGTAAAATTAGGATTGATACTAGCATCAGCCATCATCTCTAAAATTCTTGGAAAATATTTAGATAAAGAACTTGCAAAAGCACTCTGAGAGCCAAAATTGATACGAGCTCCTAAGAAATCGACCTCCTCATTAAAATCATCTTTTGAGATTGATTTGGAGCCATTTCCCATAAGACTTCCAGCTAGCGAAGAAACTCCAGCTTTGTCACCTTCCAATATGGGTGGGTTATCTATTCGCAATTGAATAGATACTCTAGGTAATTTATGATTTTCAACAACAAGTATTTTGAGTCCGTTTTTTAACTCAAAACGTTGCGGATCTTCCAAATTAATCTCTGGTGCCGGGCCAGGTTTCGGCATTTGGGTTCGGTCTATTTGTGCAGTTAAACTGCCTGCAAATAGAATAAATAATAAGATATATAACTTTTTCATATGTTCTAGTTTTGAGCTGTTTGTTCTGGTAAATAGGAAAGTACCAGGCGTTGGTTAGGGTTTAAAAATTTACTGGCAATCTCCATAATTTCTTCACGGGTAATAGAGCGGTAGATTTCTATTTCTTTGTTAATCAAAGCGGTATCACCATATAGCATGTGATATCGCGCTAAAGAATTGGCAATACCTTCAACGCTAGAATTAGAATTTACAAACTGATTTTCAAATTTGTTGAGTAATTTTTGATAGTCATTTTCAGAAATAAGCGCTGTGCGAACCTTGGCAATTTCCTCTTCCATTTCTGTATTTAAAACCTCTAATGTAGTTTCTCCTACCGGAAGCGCAAAAACGACATACATACTATAGTCTTCTTGCCCAATATTAAAGGCACCGACTTGTAGCGCTTGTTTTTGCTCATCTACCATTTTCTTGTATAGCTTAGAACTTTTTCCATCACTTAGATAGGTTGAAAGCATATCTAAAACATAAGCCTCTCGTGTTGTGAACCCAGGAGTTCTATAAGCAATCATAGAAGCAGGAATTTGTATGTTCGGATCATAAAATGTTGCATTTATTTGTTCTGTGATCGGCTCTTCTTTAGGAAAGCTACGTTCAATGGCTGCGCCTTTTGGTATTCCTGAAAAATAATCAGCAATCATTTTTTTGGTGCTTTCGGTTTCAAAATCACCTGCGACTACCAATACTGCGTTATTCGGCACATAGTACTTTTTATTATAAGCAGTAACATCTTCTAGAGTTGCGGCATCTAAATCGGCCATATACCCAATATTAGGGTCTTTATACGGATGTACTTTAAACAAGTTTTTTCCAATAGCGTACAGGAATTGACCATAAGGACTGTTGTCGTACCGAAGTCTCTTTTCTTCCTTTACCACCTCTTGCTGCGTGTCTATACCTGCTTGATCAATAATCGGATGCAGCATACGCTCTGATTCTAACCATAAGCCTAGTTTCAGATTGTTTGAGGGAAAAACCTCGTAGTAATAGGTTCTGTCTTGAGAAGTATTTGCGTTGTTTTTTCCGCCATTAGAAGAAACAATTTTGAACCATTCTCCTTTACCTACATTTTTAGTGCCCTCAAAAAGAAGATGTTCAAAAAAATGAGCAAAGCCGGTACGACCTGCGGTTCGGTCTTTGCCTCCAACATGGTACATTACGGAAGTTGTAACCAATGGCGCAGAATTGTCTTTATGCAGTATGACATGTAGACCATTGTCTAAGGCATACTCTTCGTAAGCCACTTCTTGGGCTTGCAGTATCCATCCTAAGCATAAAAAAGGAAGGGCTATTAGTAATTTTCGTTTCATATAGATTGTGTTTTAATATTCAAATACCTTTAATTAGTGTCTTTTTAGATATCCGTGTTACAACTTATATAATTTTTTTCAAATAGTTAATGATTTTAGGTACAATTTTTTACATGATACTATAGGGATTATTGAATTCAGCTAACCTGTAATTTTTAATAATTAAATTAAGCAGGTTGAATAGCGGTAAAAAACAGTGTAATTTCTTAGTAAAACTCTTGTAGAGTTCTTATTAACGACTATATTTGCATCCGCTTACGAAAAAAAAGTAAGTGTTACTAAAAACTAATATACACGCTATGTATGCAATTGTAGAGATGGCAGGGCAGCAATTTAAAGTTGCGAAAGACCAAAAAGTGTATGTTCACCGTTTACAGACAGAAGAAGGCAAAAAGGTAACTTTTAGCAACGTACTTCTTTTGGACGACGGAAAGAACATCACCGTAGGCGCCCCAGCTATAGACGGCGCGGCAGTAGAAGCCAAAGTCGTGAAGCACCTTAAAGGTGACAAAGTAATCGTCTTTAAAAAGAAAAGACGTAAAGGGTACAAAAAGAAAAATGGACATCGCCAGTCTTTAACTGAAATTGTTATTGAGAGCATTGTAGCGAAAGGAGCCAAAAAGGCTACGCCAGCAAAAGTAGAAAAGCCAAAAGCAGCAGCCAAACCGGCAGCTCCGAAAAAAGCTGCGGCCAAACCAGCTGCTAAAGCAAAAGCCGATGACCTAAAGAAAATCGAAGGTATAGGCCCTAAAATCGCATCTACTCTAGTAGAATCGGGAATAGCAACTTTTGCGGATTTAGCTAAATCTAAATCGGAAAAAATCTCTGAAATTATTGCTGAAGTTCGGGGTAACCACGTAACTGATACTTGGCCGGCGCAAGCAAAACTAGCTGCTGAAGGCAAGTGGGAGGAGCTGAAAAAATGGCAAGACGAGTTAGACGGCGGTAAAGCTTAAAAAATAATATTCAAACTAGACTCTGAATCTATTTCAGAGTTAAAATAATATATCATGGCACATAAAAAAGGTGTAGGTAGTTCTAAAAACGGTAGGGAATCAGAATCGAAACGCTTAGGTGTTAAGATTTTTGGTGGCCAAGCGGCGATTGCCGGGAACATCATCGTACGACAAAGAGGTACACGTCACAACCCAGGTGAGAACGTATATATTGGTAAAGATCACACATTACATGCAAAAGTTGCAGGTCTTGTAAAATTTGAAAAGAAGGCAGGAGGAAGATCCTACGTTTCTATTGAGCCATTTGAGGCTTAAGCCTTTTCTTTTAAGATATTTTAAAACCCTTTCCGTTTGAGGAAAGGGTTTTTTGGTATCTAGAATACTGACAGTGATATTTTTAATAGGGTATGGCGATATTCGTATACTATTTGGAAAGGTGATGCGTTACAATAATACCAATACCACACCCTACATAATTTGTAGGGCTTTATTAAAAATTATTGAATTTTACAGACTAACTAAACCTGATAGTTCCCCATGACAAAAATTGAAATAAAGAGATCCCCAGAAGACCTATTGCGAGTTGCTACTTTTCTAAAAAGAAATAATATTAAATTCGATATTGTCAACGATTCAGGAAATTCTTCTAACAAAGAGGCAGATGCATATCAAAAACGCTTAGATAAGCTTGGGCTTTGAATTTCCATCAAAAATATATCCCCTGACAAATGATTTTTAGAATTATATAATCGCATTGCTGATTGGTGTAGGCTATTATATCTTCCAAAATGTAGTAGGTAACTCGGAATATAAAAGTTGCGAAAAGTGCAATGGTCAAGTTTATTGGAAAGCTACAAGAGTGGAAAAAGATAAATGCGATGTGTGCAAAGGGTCTGGAAAGGTATTGAGAAGGCGAAAGAAGTTAAAAAATTAATGCTTTAGTTATTACAGTTTGGCAGCATCTTATTGTGTTTGTTCTATTGCTCGATAAATCTATGAGACTTAAATATGGAAAGTATCAACTCCTCGTCTATAGAGTCGTATGTATACAGCCTATTTTGTCGTCCTCGTTCACCCGTCTCTAAATATATTGATAGTCTTACTTGGCGATCAATTTCTTCTTCGAGTGTTTTTTCCTTCTCTATTATGGCTAACACCCCGTTTATAGTTATTCATTGAAAAGAAATAGTCCTATCGCTTTCCTCTACACGATTAAAGTTCTCAAAACTTAAGTAGCCTTGATCAAAGTAAATGGTATGCTGATCATTGAATATTCGACCGATAAAGGTATCGATGCCTTGATCTTGTTTCCACTTCCAATCAGAAGGTGTTTGAACACTAAAACTCGAAATCACCAATTCTTGGGTTAGCTCCGGATTGAATTCAGAGCTTTTTGAACAGCCGAAAAACACTTGTAATATTGCAAAGAAAAATACATAAAACAGCTTATTTCTCATGAAGTAATTTTATTTTTAGATGCGTTACAACGCAAAAAGTTGCGTTTGATAAGATTGCTTAATCTAATAAAAAACCCCTGCTAAAAAGACAGGGGTCTAATATCTCAATTCTCAATTCTAAAATCTAGTACCTGTAATACTCAGGCTTATATGGCCCTTCTACAGTAACCCCGATATAATCCGCTTGGTATTTTTCCAATTCGGTCAATTCTGCACCCAAACGCGATAAGTGTAGCTTGGCTACTTTCTCATCTAAGTGTTTTGGTAACATATACACTTCGTTCTTGTAATTAGCGCTGTTTTTCCATAATTCGATTTGCGCTAAGGTTTGGTTCGTAAATGAGTTACTCATTACAAAACTAGGGTGGCCAGTAGCACAACCTAGGTTTACCAAACGCCCTTCGGCCAAGATAATGATATCCTTACCATCTATAGTATATTTATCTACCTGTGGCTTTATTTCATCTTTCGTATCGCCATGGTTTTTGTTCAACCAAGCCATATCGATTTCATTATCAAAATGACCTATATTACAAACGATGGCTTTATCTTTCAAAGCTTTAAAGTGCTCTGCTCGAATGATGTCTTTATTACCCGTTGTAGTGATAACAATATCAGCTTTCCCGATAACGTTTTCCAATTTCTTCACTTCAAAACCTTCCATACAGGCTTGTAAAGCACATATCGGGTCGATTTCGGTAACCGTAACAATAGCGCCGGCACCTGCAAATGAGGCGGCGGTACCTTTACCTACATCACCATAACCAGCAACAACAACACGCTTACCGGCCAACATGGTATCGGTAGCTCTTCGTATTGCATCAACGGCACTTTCACGACATCCGTACTTGTTATCGAATTTTGACTTGGTAACAGAATCATTGACATTAATCGCGGGCATTGGCAAAGTGCCGTTCTTTACACGCTCATATAAACGGTGAACACCAGTAGTAGTTTCTTCAGAAAGACCTTTTATCGCATCGGTCAATTGCGGAAATCTGTCCAATACCATGTTGGTTAAATCACCACCATCATCCAAAATCATATTCAACGGCTCGCGGGCCTCACCAAAGAAAAGCGTTTGTTCAATACACCAATCAAACTCCTCCTCGTTCATTCCTTTCCAAGCATAAACAGGAACACCAGCGGCAGCGATAGCTGCAGCGGCATGATCTTGCGTTGAAAAAATGTTGCAAGAACTCCAAGTTACATCAGCACCAAGTGCAACCAAGGTCTCGATAAGAACTGCGGTTTGAATGGTCATGTGGAGGCAACCTGCGATACGAGAACCTTTTAATGGTTGCTCAGCGCCATATTCCTCACGAAGTGCAATTAATCCTGGCATTTCAGCTTCGGCAAGGTTGATTTCTTTTCTTCCCCAGTCGGCTAGGGTAATGTCTTTTACCTTATAAGGTACATAAGAAACGGTTTCTGTACTCATACTATTTTTTTATTTTCTACTTTCGTTTGCGTAAGTGCTACTGCACAATTTTGCGATTACAAAGTTACAAAATACCTATCAGAAATATGCCTCTTTACAAGTCCATACAGGTGAGTTCATCGATTTTAACGCATATTTGGCGAATAGAAGAAACCGAAGCGCAACTTTCTGATGGAATTGTACTTACTGACCACTGTCAAAATCGAATGAATAGAATGAAGTCTGAAATGCATCGTAAGGGTTTTTTGAGCATCAGACACCTAATGGCAGAAGTGGGCTACGTAGACCATGATTTGTTTTACGATGAATTTGGCAAACCACATTTAAAAGATGGAAAGAAGATTTCAATAACACATTCCAACCAATTTACGGGGATTATTATTAGTGATATGAAGGAGGTAGGCATCGACATCGAAAAACAACGGAACAAAATTTTACGCATTGCTCATAAATTTACACCTCTCGAAGAATATCGAACTTTGGCAAACACTGAAGCTCTAATTCGAAAATTGACGATAGTTTGGGGTTGTAAAGAATCGCTTTATAAAATTTATGCCGAACCTGGCTTAAGCTTTTTAGATCATATAAATATCAATGACTTTTCCCTTACCGATAAAAAAATTACAGGGGAAATACGCTATGGTGGAAAAACAACACAGTACAATATAGATTTTATCGAGTTCGAAGGATTTACACTAGTATATGCCGTAGCAAAAACTTAATTTTCATAATTCATAATTCATAATTCATAATTCATAATTCATAATTCATAATTCACTATTCATAAACCATAAACCCCTCCTAATGAACATTTCAGTTGAACTTACCTTTTCCCCACTCCAAGATGATTTTGAAGATCATATTATCATATTTATTAAAAAACTAAGAGCTTCAGGAATAACTATTTTAGAGAATCCGCTTAGTACACAAGTTTTTGGAGAATATGATGCTGTGATGGAGGTTTTGAACCAAGAAATAAAGACTGCTTTTGAGTTAATGGATAAAGGTCTTTTGTACATGAAAATCGTAAAATCAGATAGGAGCGACTATGAACCCCATTTTTGATTTTTTTATCGGGCCCTACAGAGCTGCCTCTATTTTAGATATTATATTGGAAATTCTGGCGGTCGTTTTTGGAATACTTAGCGTTATTTATGTTAAGAAAGAAAGTATATGGGCTTATCCTACGGGCATAGTTAGTACGGTATTTTACGTTTATATATGTTATAATTTCTCTTTGTACGGTGATTTGATTATCAACGTTTACTATACGCTTTTGAGCTTCTACGCATGGTATCAATGGACAAGGTTAATCGCGGGTAGCCCTATTCAAATTTCTCAAGCAAGTAAAAGGGACTGGATACAAGCACTGATTATTTTTGTAACAACAGCTAGTTTTATCGTTATAGTGTACTTATATTTTGATAGGTTTGATAGGATAACCGATTATTTCGATACATTTACGACCGGAGTTTTTTTCGCCGCAATGTGGCTACAGGCATATAAAAAAATAGAGCATTGGATTTTGTGGATATTGGGCAATATAGTATCCATACCACTATATTTTATTAAAGGTCTTGGGTTTTCGGGAATACAGTTCACCATATTCTTAGTGTTGGCATATTTGGGTTATAAAGAATGGAAGAAAAGTTTAGACAGCAACCTTCAGACATAATTAAAGTAGTACTGTTTGGTCCTGAATCTACGGGTAAGACAACCTTATCCGAGCAGTTGGCCAGGCACTACAATACGGTTTGGGTGCCAGAATACGCTCGTGAATATTTACAACGAAAATGGAACAATGAGCGCAAAACTTGTGAGCCGAAAGACCTATTACCGATAGCGGAGGGTCAAATGAAAATGGAAAATTCGCTTTCTCTAAAGGCTACCAATGTGCTTATTTGCGATACCGACCTATTGGAAACTAAAGTATACTCCGAAGCTTATTATGTAGGTTATTGTGATCCTATTCTGGAGAAACATGCTTTACAAAATTCGTACGATATTTATTTTTTAACCTATATAGATATCCCTTGGGTAGGTGATGACCTTCGAGACAAACCGAACGAGCGACAAAAAATGTTCGGTTATTTTAAGAATACCTTAGAGAAATATAAACGTAATTTTGTTATTTTAAAGGGAGATAAAACAGAGCGTTTACTTGCTGCCACCACACATATTGATAAACTTTTACAACGAAACTAGAATCATGACATTTACTGAAGCCGATAAAATTGTACTAAAAGATAAAGGAATTTCTAAAGAAAAAGCCCAAGGTCAAATCGAAACCTTTAAAGAAGGTATCCCCTTTGTGAATTTGCAAAAAGCAGCCGTAATCGGTGACGGATTGCAAAAGTATAGTGATGCCGAAGAAGCTGATTTGGTCAGTATTTTCGAGTCGAAAAGAGGAACACTGTCCTTATTAAAATTCGTGCCTGCCTCGGGTGCAGCCTCGCGCATGTTCAAATCACTCTTTAATTTTATAGATAGTTTTAACCCTAAGGCGCAGACTTTCAAAGAGTATGTTAACACTAATAACGATAGTGCAATGCAGTCTTTTTTTGAAAAGTATACCTTATTCCCTTTTTATGAGCTTGTTCAAGAAAGAATAGCGGGCAAGTACGCTTCCGAAGATGAAGGAAAACACCTTTTTGTAAAAGATATGCTTTCCGAGGATGCACTTAACTATGGTTTTTATCCAAAGGGATTATTGCCATTTCATAAATACAGTAATACTATTTCTACAGCGTTTGAAGAGCATTTAAAGGAAGCCGCGCAGTATGCCAAAACCAAAGGTGTGGCCAAACTTCATTTTACAATTTCGCCCCAACATGCCGACATGTTCGAGAATGAATTTGCACTTGCAGGAGAAAGGGTAACTAATGAAACAGGGACTGATTTTGACGTTAGCTATTCTTTTCAGAAGACATCTACCGATACTATTGCGGTAGACTTAAATAACGAGCCTTTCAGAAATAGTGATGGTTCAGTACTATTTCGCCCAGGGGGTCATGGCGCTTTGATAGAAAATTTAAATGAACAAGAAGCCGATGTTATTTTTATAAAGAACATCGATAATGTAGTAACCTCAAAAGCTTTGAATACTGTGGCTGACAGTAAAAAGGTCTTAGGTGGAGTATTGTTGAAAGTACAGGAAAAAGCATTTAAATATGCCGCAGAGTTGGCGAGAGAAAATATGTCTGATACCTTAATCAAAGAGGTTAAACAATTTTTGGAGAGTGAACTCAATGTCCGCTTTTCAGGGAAATTCGATAGCTTGGATACAGTTACTCAACGAGCAGAACTTCAATCTAATTTAAATAGACCTATTCGTATATGTGGTATGGTCAAGAATGAGGGTGAGCCGGGTGGAGGCCCTTTTTGGGTCAAAAATCTCGAAGGTGACGTTTCTCTCCAAATTATAGAATCCGCCCAGATAGATATGAGCAATCCACATCAAGCAGACATACTAAAGAATGCAACTCACTTTAATCCTGTAGATATCGTTTGTGGAGTCAAGAACCATAAAGGAGAAAAGTATGACCTTGCTGATTTTATAGACCCAAAACAAGGCTTTATTACCTTAAAAACACAGGAAGGGCGAGAACTTAAAGCAATGGAGCTTCCAGGACTGTGGAACGGGGCGATGGCGAATTGGAACACCCTCTTTGTAGAAGTTCCCGTTCAAACGTTTAACCCAGTAAAGACTGTGAACGATTTATTGCGCCCATCTCACCAGGCGGACTAATTTTAAATGTGTGTAAAAGTTACACACTACACCGTGTTTTACACAATTCTACTCACTAATAGCGATAATTAGAATAATTGTTAAATTGCTGATTAACAATAACTTGTGTTGATTTTTTTACATAAAAATCTATAAGTATAGTTTTGTCGTATATAATAACAGTATCAAAATAAAAACAAATTTTAAAAAACACGAACATGAAAAATTTAATGATTATTGCAGCTTTGGCTTTAGGTTCAATGACTGCTTTTGCACAAGAAGAAACTCCAACTGAAGAAGTAGCAGTTGATGCAACTGAGGTTATGGAAGTACAAGATGCTTTTGCTGAACTTGCTATTGAAGAATTGCCAGAGGCTATCACAGCTGCCTTGGCTACTGATTTTCCAGGAGCTACGATTGCTAAAGCTTACATTAACGAAGCTGCACAGTACAAGTTAGAAGTTGCTAAAGAAGATGGTGAAGCTCTTGAGTTGTTCGCCGATGCTGAAGGTAACTGGATTGAAATGTAATTAGTTCCCTCGTTCTTATCTATAGTTATATAAGAGTTAGTTCGAATGAGAAAATCCCGATGCATTCGCATCGGGATTTTTTGTTTCTTATGAAGTCATTGAAACTCTCTCCATTCGCTGAAAAATTGACCTTTTTTGATCATTTTTTGTCTTTTTTTCCTTCCGAAGCGATGTTATGCAAGGCAAAAAAGCCTACAAATGATCAAAAAATGTCTAATTTTCGCCAGAACGCAGAAGGTTTAAATCACTTCTATATCTAGAAAGTAGATTATTTAAATCTAAATTATGAGGCGGTCAAATTCTAAGACAGGATACGCTAAAGGCTTAGCGTTCATAGATTATTATTGACAAGATTACTAGTCGGTATTTTATCGACTGGATAACCAAAAGAATAAAGAGTAGCCAAATCGGTATTGTATAGCGTTTACACGGTAATCATGAGGCCTACACAGTTTTACCCGCACAGCGTTTTATCAAAAACCTTTAAATACCTGACAATTAGTTTTTTGCATTATTCTGCATTTTTGGTACTATATTTTCAATACAATAAACAAGTTTAATTTTATAAAATACGCACATTATGAAAAAAGTAATTTTTGTTTTTGCAATTGCTTTAGGAAGTATGACTGCATTTGCTCAAGATACTGAACAGATAGAAGAAGCTGCAACAGAAATGGTAGCTCAAGACGAGTTTGCGGAAATCGCAACAGAGGAACTTCCGGAAGCAGTTACAGCAGCTGTGGCTAAGAATTACCCAACAGCAACTATTGACAAGGCATATACGAATGAAGCAAAACAATTTAAGTTAGAGGTTTCATTAGAAGATGGTACTTCCGGAACATTGTATGCCGATGAAAGCGGTAATTGGATTGAAATGTAGTAACGACATCACGATATTAACTTGAGTTATTTGTTTTGTATCAAGTTGGTTTGGTCGGAAAGGGGACGTAGTAATACGTCCCCTTTCTATTTTCAATGAGGGCGCGTTCAGACAAGTGCAGCGCAGGCTGGTCGCATGACCGAACCCAGCTGCGGGACAGCTACCCTATACACATATCTTATCTTAGTTTATTCGTTGTAAAAAATTTATTCTTTAGGGCTCTCCTCCTTTAGAAAAAGGGGAGAATGAATCCGATTTTAGCGGAGAAAGAGGGGTTTGACCCACAAACTAGCTCACGAGTTGACTCCCAAATTTTGGTTTGCTGTATCGTATATTCGTTTTACGGCGAAGCAGTGTGCGGTCAAACCATCCGTCCGCAAGCAGACATCTCCCTTTTTCTAAAGGGAGGAACCGAAAAATTTTGATTTTAGATTTTACAATATTTATGTGTGTAGGATAGCTGCCGGCTGGCAGGTTTAACCCCGATGTCTATTGGGGTTCTCTTCTTCTAATCCCCAATCTGTTATTATTTTCTAATACTGATAGCCGACACCTACCTTTTTTACGTACATAGGTTACAGAACAAATAGTATATGCCAAACATCTTGATTATCGAGGACGATGCCGCATTCTGTAAAATGTTGCAAAAGTTCTTGACCAAACACGACCATCAGGTAACTACAAGTTTTAGTGCCGCAGATGCCAAATCCATACTTTCAGAAATGGCTTTCGATGTGGTGCTTACTGATGTTCGTTTGCCTAATTATGACGGCATTCAACTACTGACCGATATTAAGGAAAGCAATCCGAATACACAAGTGATATTAATGACTGGTTATGCCCAGGTAAGTGCTGCGGTAAAAGCTATGAAAAATGGCGCCTTCGATTATATCGCAAAACCATTTACACCGACCGCTATTGTAGCATTGGTAGAAAGTGCGTTACAAGCAGGGAACACAATTTCCGTACAAACTAGTTCAGCGTCTAAACCCAAAGAGCCAATAAAGGAAGTTGAAATAAGGAATGAAGCCGACAGTATAAAAGGTGTAAGTGAGGCCTCCATTAAATTACAAGAACACATTGCATTGGTCGCCCCGACAGATATGTCGGTTTTGATAACAGGGGATAGCGGCACAGGAAAAGAGGTTACCGCTAAGGCGATACATGATTTAAGCAAGAGAAGGCAACATAATTTTGTAGCGGTCGATTGTGGTGCTATTCCAAAAGAATTGGCTGCGAGCGAATTTTTCGGTCATATTAAGGGAAGCTTTACAGGTGCTATAGCCGATAAAATAGGAAATTTTGAAGCGGCCAATGGCGGAACATTGTTTTTAGACGAAGTGGGGAACTTATCATACGGTAATCAAATACAGCTTCTTCGGGTGTTGCAAGAAAGAAAAGTCAAGAAAGTAGGTAGTACTAAAGAGGTGCAAGTAGATGTGCGCATCATAACCGCTACAAATGAAGATTTAAGTGAAGCGGTAGCAAACGGAACATTTAGAGAAGACCTTTTTCATCGTCTAAATGAATTTTCAATTCAGTTACCGTCATTACAAGACCGTTTTCAGGACTTACCTTTATTTTCCGATTTCTTTTTAAAGAAGGCAAACGCCGAGTTAAACAAAGACGTATTGGTATTTTCTAAGGAAGTTCAGAATGCCTTCAAAATATACCATTGGCCCGGAAATCTACGCGAACTTCAAAATGTGATCAAGCGGTCTGTGCTGCTAAGTACAAGAAACGAAGTGTTGTTATCGGCATTGCCTAAAGAAATTGCAACTCCGAACGCCGAGAGCACGATTAAAAGTCAATTTTCCAAATCCGAATTTGAAAAAGACCGTATCATAAAAGCCCTGGAGCGTACAAATTATAACAAATCAGAGGCGGCCAAACTACTACAGGTAACTAGAAAAACGCTATATAACCGTATCAATCATTATAAGTTGGACTTGTAATAAAACGCTTTTTCAAGGCAGAAATCAACTTTGAACTGGTACTATTGAGTTTATCGAAGTCGTTATCCAAATTATCGTTCATAATGGTTTCAGGTGTTCCTATTTCCCAGCGCTCTAGAATCGGTACGGCGCTAACCTTTAATTGTCGAAACATGGGCAACATGCGATGTGCGATTTGATTGATGTTGGTAAAATCCCGTTGCTCAACCGCTGCCTTCAACTCTTCCTTATTCTTAAGCGTGTCATCAACAAAAACCTTCAATACATCATTTATAGCTTCGGTATTATCTCCTAAAAAAGATTCTATCAAATCGAGGTTATAGATCTCATTTGAATCAATGATATCTTCCTTTACAACCTTTTCCTTCGACGCTATTTTATCAGTAAGGCCTAAGAGTCGTAGAATGGCCAAAAGTTCTTTTTTCGAAAAGGGTTTTTGAAGCACTTGGTCGAACCCAACCTCGGTGTAAGATTCCATATCTAGATCACGCCTTCCTGTCATGGCGACTATAGGCTGTTGTTGATAGTGTTTGTAAGCGCCCGATTTTAATCGCTTTAAAACTTCAAACCCTGTTATTTGAGGCATTTGAATATCGGTCAATACCAAATCATAATCGAGATGGGTTTGCTTTTCCACTCTTAAAAAATTTGGATATGTATAAGCCGTAATACCCATAGTCTCCATTAAATCTTTGAGCATTTTAAGTAGTGCAGTATCATCATCGATAATCAAAATTCTTAGTTTCTTTATAAGATATTGGTTATCGTCTTCAAGCTGTATCGATAAGGAGGTAATTTGAAATGGCAGTTGCAATGAGAAAACACTTCCTGTTCCAAGCTTACTTTGCACTTTAAGATTCCCATTAAGTAATTTGGCAATTTTCTTAGATATAGTCAGCCCTAAACCGTAACCTCCAAATTTCTTTTCTGTAGTATCGTCGGCTTGAGCAAATTCTTTGAATATGATTCGTTGTTTCTCTTTGGGAATACCGATTCCCGTATCCTGAATATAAATTTCGGTGTTTAAGAGCGCTCCTTTTTTAGTTGCCTTGGCTTCGATACGAACAAAACCTTTTTCAGTGAATTTAAAAGCGTTGCCAATTAAGTTGGTCAATAATTGTTTTAAACGGAAAGGGTCGCCGAGAACAGGTGTTTGCAATGCCTCATCTATTTCAAGATAGAGCTTTACATTTTTATGCTTATTTAGTTCGTGAAGATTTTCAGCGGTTTCCTGAATCAAATTTGAGCATACAAAAGGGATGTTTTCGACGTGCAACTTACCTGCTTCCAATTTTGAAAAGTCAAGCAAGTCATTCACAAGGTTTTCTACATAACCAGAAGATGATTTTACACTTTTTAAATAGTGTTTTTGTTTATCGGTCAGGGGAGTGCCTTCCATCAATTCAGTGTAGCCCGTGATAGTGCTTAGAGGTGTTTTAAGGTCGTGACTTACCGTAGAAATTAATTGTTCTCGACTTTTTAAAAGCGATTCTGAAAACTTTTTTTCCTCTTCTAACTGCTGTCTGTAAGATTGAATACGCCAGAAATCTCGATTGATTAAAAAAGTAAAAAGCCCTACTACAAGGAAGCCAAGAATAGCGGCGCCACCCGCCAAACGCATACTCCTGCGAAGCACGGCTTTGCGTTCAAGAGCCTGGTTATAGCCTTTAACGATGATTTCTTGTTCTATCGCTGAAATAATAGTTCGTAATTTATAGGAGAGCTGTAAATCGTTTTCATTGATTTCCTTTTCCTTTGTAGATAAAGACAGCTGAGCTTTGGCATCATTCCTTTTTACCTGTGACAATAACGCTCTGGATGCATTGAGTATAGAATCGATTTTTTTAGAATCGGCAGGGGCTGTTGTTTCTTCTGGAATATTTTGGTTTAGATACGCAACCCAATCTTCTAATACTTTTCGCTTGTAAGGTGAAAGTTTTTCAGGATTGGGTTCAAAGGTATGTATGGTTAATTTTCCGGTAGCTGATTCCATTTTGCCGAATTCCCTTAAGGCTTTATCTATTGCTGTATTGGTTTCGGTCTTCGCAAACAGATTTCGTAATTCATTGCTATTCGCAACTTTTTGGTTTAGGAGCACTTGCACACTATCGAGCAAACTTATTTGGTTGTCCGAAGTGGATAATTGTTTTAAGGTATCAATTTCTAAAACCAGCGAATCGATTTTTAAGGAATAGGCATCAAAATTTGTTTGAATTCCGCTTTGCAAAGCCAATTTAGAAAGACTTTCAGCTTGATATAACTGCGTTACTAAAGCTCCGGTTTTTAATAGTTTTTCAGCTGTTTTGTCTGTGCTATCATCACTCAAAAAACCTTTTATTTCGCTGTAAATAAAAAACCCGGCAATCAATCCCAGTGCTACGAGTAACAGGTAACTGATGGCGATTTTTAACGTAAACCGTTTCTTTGAACTTTTTTTTAGTACCATAATAGCGTGGCTAGTATACTTACGTATACGAAGCTGATATTGTTTATTCGCGCGATTAATATTTATTACATTTTTATATGGATATCTAAAACCCACAGCTTACCTTTGAACCATCTCAAAGGGGTGCTCTAACTCCTATACTTGAATTAGGTAGACCCTGAAACAAGTTCAGGGCAGGGCTGAGATTATACCCAATGAACCTGGGCAGGTAATGCTGCCAAGGGAGGCGATAATCGCCATTAGGTAGTACTGTTGCGCTAAAAAGTTTTAGTAGGCAACTTAAATCAATTTAACTTAGAATAATAGCCCCTTTTATTCGTGAAACTATTTTACGAATGAAACCGCTCTGTTCAGTTTTTCTTTTAAAGATCGCTTGTCAAAAGGGCGGTTCAACGCGACTTTTAAAAAACATTAAAAGATATCACGTAAAAACTATTGTATCAATTTTTATGTTTTTTGGGTTATGGGTAAGCTCTCAAACCCAGCAACCTACCGATTCCCTTGAAGGTAAAAAAGTCGAATTAAACGAAGTAGTAGTATCTTCTTCTAGGGTTAATTCGACATCTCCTATAACATTTTCCGAAATCACCAAAGAACAACTACAAAAGGTAAATTTAGGTCAGGATATTCCTGTTCTGTTAAGTTTTTCGCCATCTGTGGTTTCGACTACTTTTGATGGTACAGGAGTGGGCTATTCAGACCTTAGAATTAGAGGTACGGATAATGCAGGTATTAATGTGACAATAAATGGAATTCCGTATAACGACGCCGACAGTAGAGGTACGTTTTGGGTAAACCTTCAAGATTTTGCATCCTCGGTCGATAACATTCAAATTCAGCGTGGAGTCGGAACTTCTACTAACGGGGCCGGTGCCTTTGGAGCCTCTGTTAATGTGCTTACAGATGATTATAGCGTAAAAAGCTTTGGTAGTATTTCTAGTGCGATCGGTAGCTTCAATACTTTTAAAAATACAGTCAAATTCGGCACAGGAGAATTGAACGATCATTTTTCATTCTCTGGAAGACTCTCAAGAATAACGTCTGATGGGTATATTGACCGTGCTTTTTCGAACCTGCGCTCTTATTTTTTAAGCGGTGCTTATAGAAACGATAATACCCTATTAAAAGTTTTGGTTTTCGGAGGGGAGGAAGTAACAGGATTATCATTTTTCGGTATAGATCCAAATGCTGATATTGACCGACGTTATAATGCTGACGGACAATATTTTGACGCTGATGGAAATGAAAAATTCTATGATAGACAAACAGATAATTACAAACAAGACCACTATCAAATGCACTTATCTCATCAGTTCAACACGAACTGGTACGGCAATGTTTCGCTGCATTATACGTATGGCCGTGGTTTTTATGAACAGTATAATGATGATCTTTTGTTCTTTCAGCCTGGTTTTGGAGGCGGTAGTTTGGACTTTTATAGATTGCCGGCAGTCGAAACACAAGCAGGGCAAGAGCCTATTTCAAGTGTAGATTTGATTACCAGAAGGCATTTGAACAGCGATTTTTACGGTACTGTCTTTAACCTTAATTATACCTCCGATAAAATGAAGGTCGTTTTCGGTGGAGGTTTTAACAGGTATGATGGCGAGCAATTTGGTGAAATAACTTACGCCGACCTAACACGATTAAATGAAGTGCCACAACGATTCTACGATAATGTTACCGATAAGAAAGACTTTAATATTTACGCCAAAGCTACATGGAACATCACCGATGAATTTTCTATGTATGGCGATGCACAGGTAAGAAATGTCTCCTATAGTGCCAACGGCAGTCTGTTTTTCCCGGGTGCGGTTTTAGATGTGGATAAAAATTATACTTTTTTCAATCCTAAGGCGGGTATAACCTATAAGCCTAATGACCGTAATAGTATTTACTTTTCATATGCTAGAGCGAATAGGGAACCCGCACGAGTAGACTTTGAGAATGGTGACCCTAAAGCGGAATCATTAAACGATTTTGAGTTGGGTTGGCGAATAAAAGACAAAAAATTCCGACTGAATACCAATGTATATTACTACGATTTTCAAAATCAACTTATACTAACCGGCGAGCGCGATGCCGCAAACTTCCCGATTCGTCAAAATAGCGGTAGCAGTTATAGACTGGGGCTAGAAATAGATGCGGCAGTAGTAATCGGTAAGAAAATTACGGTAAACCCCAATCTTACCCTAAGTCAAAACAGAAATATAGATTTTATCGCGGAACGTAATGGTAACCTAACAAATTTAGGAAACACTAATATTTCTTTTTCGCCAGATGTTATTGCAGGTAATGTAGTAACATACAGCCCTAACGAGAATATTGATCTTAGCCTATTTTCAAAGTACGTTGGAAAACAATACATCAACAATTTTGATACGGAATCGGTAGCCTTAGAATCTTATTTTACTAGCGATTTTAATATACAGTACAAGGTTAACAAACTACCGGTTCTCAAATCGATGGTTTTTTCCGGGCAAGTAAATAACGTATTTAATAATCTATTCAGTAATAACGCATTTTACTTCAACTTTGATGTGGCAAATGACGAAAACGACCCCTCAGCAGGGGTAACTACGATTGATGGAAGTGCAATTTATCCACAAGCGGGAATCAACTTCCTGTTAGGCATAACACTTAATTTTTAATTATGAAAAACCTAAAAATCGTACTTGACTGGACTGCTAATACAAACCACACAGGCTTTTTTGTAGCCAAAGAGTTGGGTTATTATACAGATGTGGGTCTTGATGTTGAATTGGTGATGCCCGATAGCGATGGGTACAGTATTACCCCGGCAAAAAAGGTTGAATTAGGCCAAGCTGATTTGGCGCTCTGCCCATTTGAAAGCGTGGTAAGTTACCGAACGAAAAAAACCGTATTCGATGCTGTTGCTATTGCTGCTATTTTTCGAGAAGATATGAGTGCAATCGCTACTTTGGCGAGTAGTGATGTAAATTCTCCGAAAGAGTTGGATGGCACAACTTATGCCTCTTACCAGGCACGTTATGAAGATGAAATCGTTCGACAGATGATTCGAAATGATGGAGGAAAGGGAGAATTTAAAATAACGTATCCGAAAAAATTAGGTATTTGGGAAACTATCGTTAGCAAGAGATTCGATGCTACTTGGATTTTTACCAATTGGGAAGGTATACAGGCGAAGAATCAAGGCATAGAATTAAATTTGTTCAAAATGGCCGATTATGGAATTCCCTATGGGTATTCCCCGATAATCTTCGCTTCTGAAAGTGCAGTACATAATGATAATGAAAAATACAGCTTGTTTTTGGAAGCGACAAAAAAGGGCTTTCTATTTGCTCAAGAAAATCCGGAAGCGTCTGTGGATTCTATAGTTCCCTTTGTTTCTGAACAAGATGCAACTATTGATTTATTAGAAAGTCAGTACTATACGACACCATTTTACGGAAATGAACAAAATTGGGGTATTTTAGATAAGACCGAAGTCGAAGCATATTTAAATTGGTTGTTTAATCAGGGCTTGGAGGCTCAAAAACTGTCTTTTGATTCACTGGTTTTTAATGAACTCATTTAATTGTACAGCATGCCAAAAATTCATCTTCAAACCCAGATCAAAGCTGAGATAAATGTTGTTTTTGATTTAGCGCGAAGTATCGATTTACATAAAATATCTACTGTCCATACGAATGAAGAAGCCATCGCCGGAAAAACTAGCGGACTCATATCGCTTCACGAAACGGTGACATGGCGAGCAAGGCATTTTGGAGTGTGGCAAAAACTGACTTCGAAAATTACTGGTTATGAGTCACCTGTTTATTTTGCCGATGAAATGGTCGAGGGTGCTTTTAAACGCTTTAAACACGAACATTTTTTTATTACGAAAGATGACTTTACAGTCATGAAAGATATTTTTGATTATGATTCCCCAATGGGTCTTGTTGGAAAGCTTGCAGATGTATTGTTTTTAAAAAAACACATGACCTCGCTTTTAAAAAAAAGAAATGAGACCATAAAAGAGTTCGCAGAATCAAATAGGTGGCAAGAAGTGCTTCCTTCCTAATTCGTTACCACCACGACACCGCCATTGAACCGGGCATTGTATTCCAACATATTGTAGTAACGAGTGCCATCTTGGGGTGGGGAAAACTGTTGACCTGTGAATAAACTGTATTCAAAGTCCTCGCAAGGGCAAATGGCAATTTGACTATCAAGTTGCATAGTGGAGCATTCATTCGGTAAATGATTGGGACAACTTGCCTCAAAAGCTCGAAATTGGTCAAAACCGACGTTCATTACGAAAATACCTCTGGTTCCCACTCCGTTAGCGCCAACATAAACAGCATTTCCTGTATTGGCTAATAGGCTGTACAAGGGCAGATTCAGGTTCATATCAAAGCGAAAACCGATTTCAAGAAGATTAGGATTGCGTTGTCCGCGGTCATCTTCGCAACACAGGATAAAAACCATTAAAATAAGACCGAAAATACGTTTCATATGAGGCTTTGGTAATCGTTCATTTCCACAAAAATGAGCAAAAAATATGTATATTTGTACGAAATCCTCTCTAAAAATCGCATTCAATGCGGCGCATACAGGGGATTTTTCTTATTAAGACGTCTTGGGTTAACCGCTGCGATATGAGCAGAGTCATGTTATCAAGAACGCAAGAGCAATTACGGCTCTTTCTATTAAAACGAACAAATTATGAGTAACGTATCATATTACACGCCGGAAGGCCTAAAAAAGTTGAAAGACGAGTTGAATCACCTACGAGATGTTGAACGACCAAAGGCATCGCAAGACATTGCGGAAGCACGAGATAAAGGAGATCTTTCAGAAAATGCGGAATACGATGCCGCCAAAGAGGCGCAAGGCTTATTGGAGATGCGTATTTCAAAAATGGAGGAAACAGTATCTAATGCCCGTTTGATAGACGAGTCTCAATTGGACACTTCGAAGGTCTTGATTTTATCGACAGTAAAACTCAAGAACCAACAGAATAGCATGGAAATGAAGTACACCTTAGTAGCTGAAAGCGAGGCGGACTTAAAAACCGGAAAGATTTCTGTAAACTCTCCTATTGGTAGGGGTTTACTTGGCAAAAAGGTAGGTGATACCGCCGAAATTACGGTGCCTAATGGAACATTAAAGTTTGATGTATTGGAGATAACAAGGTCATAATTTAGCATTGACATTAAGATTATAGCCAGCTTTTTGAGTTGGTTTTTTTGTTTTGTTCAATAATATTTAGATATTTGTCTAAATATATAAATGAATGAATAATATTTTCAAAGCCCTTAACGACGGTACCAGAAGGGAAATATTAATGATGCTAAAAGAAAAAGACTTAAATGCCGGGGAGATAGCCGACCAGTTTGATATCTCAAAACCGAGCATCTCTCATCACTTGGATATTTTGAAAAGAGCCGATTTGGTAACTAGTGAAAAGAGAGGTCAATTCATCTCTTATGGCATTAATACCACCATAGTAGACGATATTTTTCAATGGATAGTAACCTTAAAAAATTGAACTCATGAAATATAATTTGAAAAAAGAGCTGCCACTCTTGGCAATAGTCGCCTTGCCATTCATTTATCTTGCCTATATCTGGAATTCCTTAATAGAAAAAGTACCGATTCATTGGAATTTTAAGGGAGAAATAGATGGCTGGGGAAGTAAAGACTACTTAATACCAATTCTTTTTTTGTTACCTGTGCTGGGTTACATTCTTTTTCTAGTTATACCTATACTAGACCCCAATAAGAAATTTGAAAAGAAGGGCAGTAAATTTATAATCTAAAATTTTTCATGGTTTTGTTTATGTCACTTCTGGCCATATTTATATTATATTCCGCTCAAAGCGAATCCGTGTTCAATATTAAAATCGTATTTGCCCTACTTGGCTTTCTTTTTATAGGTTTGGGAAATTATTTGCCAACCTTGAGACCCAATTATTTCATAGGTATCAAAACCCCATGGACTTTAGAAAGCGAAACTGTTTGGAAAGCAACACATCAATTGGCAGGGAAACTTTGGTTTTTTGGAGGTGCATCACTAACGCTGTTGGTTTTGATACTACCTGTAGAGAATAGTTTTGGGGTGTTCATGACCGGTGTTGCAATATTGGCCCTTGTTCCCACGGTATTTTCCTATGTAAGGTTTAAAGCCTTGAAGTGACTTAAACTTTCTGCGTTCTGGCGAAAATTAGACATTTTTTGGTCATTTTTTTAGCGATTGAAGAAAGGTTGAATCACTTCAGTAAAAAACCAAACCTAAAATGAGGTTTTACGTATATTTAATTATCTAATAGCATTAGGAGATAATGTTTAAATGAACCATAGCTATGTCAAGCCTTTTCACTAAAATCATAAACGGGAAAATACCCTGTTATAAAATCGCTGAAGACGATAATTTTTTTGCTTTCCTAGATATTAATCCCAATGCTAAAGGTCATACGCTATGTGTGCCAAAAAAGGAAGTAGATAAGATTTTGGATCTCGATGAAGCGACCTATATGGGATTAATGCAATTTTCTCGCAAGGTAGGTAAAGCTATTGAAGCTTCTATTGTCTGCAAAAGAGTTGGGATGACTGTTATTGGGCTAGAGGTGCCACATGTGCACGTGCATTTGATTCCCTTAACCGAAATGAAACAGGCCACTTTTCAACACAAAGAAAAACTAACTGCTGAGGAGTTCGAAAAGATAGCGGCCAAAATCAGATCGGCAATTTAATGATGCCTTGTGAGAATAGGTAAATAGCAGCTCCTATTGCCGCGCTAAAAAATACGATCAGGCCATAAAATAGACCAGTATACTTAACAGACGCTTTTTCAGGAATAGCCATCTTCTTATAATATTCGAAAATACGTTCGATATCATCCGTCCATTTTGCCGGGTAGATGTCCGAACCGCATTTTCCGCATAAGATTTGATTCGTTACCTCGTTGGTTGTTCTATGATAAAACTTGCCATAGGTGTGTTTTTGGTAGAAGGTGAGCTTCAAATCTTGACTAAAGCATTCGGGACAGTTGCTTTGCAGCGGTGTCTCTTTGATCACTTCCAGTTTTTCGGCAGCCATTGTGGTTGGTAGTTGAATTATACTACAAATTTATGAAATCAACTCGTTTAAACAAGTTCCTCAAGCTTCAAAGAAACTTGCATAATAGTTCCCTGTTTGCTTGAAGATTGCACTTTTACCTTACCGTTATGGTAGTCCTCAACGATTCTTTTCACCAGACTAAGGCCTAGTCCCCAGCCTCTTTTTTTTGAAGTCACGCCAGGGTTGAAAATTGAATTGAAGTCCTTTTTTGGAATACCATGCCCACTATCGCCCACCAGAATACTCACATAATTGCCATCTTTTAAAATCTCAACGCTGATATCGCCTTTGCCTTTCATAGCATCTATTCCGTTTTTGACGAGATTTTCGATTGTCCATTGATATAGCGATGGGTTTAGGAGTACTTCGGCAGTTTCGATTTGTGATTTAAAAGAAAAGTGCACCAATTTAGAACTCCGCAGCTTCAAATAGTCGAACGCATTTCTGGTTTCTGTAACAATATCGTGAGCTGCCAACTGCGGTAGAGATCCTATTTTTGAAAAGCGTTCAGTAATCGTCTCTAGTCGAGAAATATCTTTTTCGATTTCTTTAGTGATTTCCGGGTTGATGTTTTCGTTTTTAAGTAGCTCATTCCACCCTAAAAGAGAGGATAAGGGCGTGCCGATTTGGTGGGCTGTTTCTTTTGCCATACCTGCCCAAAGCTTATTTTGTTCTGAAGCTTTATTAGTTTTAAAGAAAAAGTAGATGACCGTGGCGAAAAGTATCATGATCAACAACAAGGCTAGAGGGTAATATGCTAATTTGTTCAGTACCTCTGAGTTGCCATAGTACAAGGTTTGTAGATGATCTTCGTTATCCGATATTTTAATAGGGCGGTTTTCACTTTCGAATTGCCGCATTTTTTCTTGCAAAAAAACGGAATCTTTGGTCAGTTCTTTAGGAATGTTATTGGTGTTGCTGATAGAACCGTCAAGATTTACCAGTATCATCGGCGTTGAGGTATTGTTTTGAAAAATGGTAATCGGTAGTTCGCCCGGATCTTCCTCTAAACTCGCCTGCAGCAATACTTTATGGGCAGTGGCCCAGTTCTCCATTTTAAGGCGCTCCTCTTCTTTAAATGTCTGAAAAAAGCTGTTCGTATTCCATAAAATAAGGGTCACGATAACAAAAGATGTGAGCAACAAGATAATCTTGGAAGCCTTGTTTTTGGGATTGAATTTCATTGGACAGCACGTACTTTGTCAAATATAGTGGAATTTGATCGTAAATCTATTTTGAGAAACAGAGCACTCCAAAGCTACTGCAACAGACGAGAGCTCGAAGTGAGTTTTCAGCAATCATTTTGATTTATTGGCACAAAGTAAAAGCCATAGTATAAAAATATTGTGATTTTATGTTTAATATCACATAATTATTAATACAATATAGGTAAGGAGTTGAATCGGAGCATATAATGATTGTCTTAAGGAATAATATAAAGTAATTTTTTTTCGAGTTTTCAATTCTCTTTTTAAAAGTATATTACGAAAAGAATATTCATAATTCTATTTTCTTTTTTCAATTTTTCATGCTTGGCATAGTACGAAATTGAAAATCTACGGGGTGAAGCATTGGAAAGTCAATTGTTTACTGAGTTTAGGGTGGCTTATAATAATTATCTGGATTACGGTTGAAAAATTAACTTCTCAACAGCATTAAACAAGTATCGTGACAGTAAATATCTCTAAGACACAATACTAAGCTGCTCTTCTAAAAGAGACTCCTTAACGGAAATAATGAAGTCCAAGTCTACTGCCTTTTTCTCGAAATACTCTTTAAAGTCCCTAAAATTGACCTCAGAGGAAATTAAAGCTTGGTTAGAAAATTAGATTAAGGAACGCTCACCACCTTCAGTGTTCATCTTCGATGGGTTCCGATGTGGAGATTTAGTGCTTAGAACCTTTAATAACTTATACTGTTTTTTTTAGGCGGATATGACGAATAAAACTATTTTTAGACGCTAAATAATTAGTTCACATATAATTCATAGTCATGGAAATTCAAGGAAAAGTAAAGATGATCGGGGAAACCCAAACTTTCGGAAGTAACGGTTTTAGAAAAAGGGAAATCGTAGTAACCACCGAAGAACAGTACCCACAGCATATCATGGTCGAGTTCGTACAGGATAAAACCGATTTATTGAACAGCTACCAAGCAGGGCAAACAGTTAAAATAAGTATTAACATACGAGGTCGTGAATGGACGAACCCTCAGGGTGAAGTAAAGTATTTCAACTCGATTCAAGGGTGGCGTATCGAAAACCTTCAGACTGCAGAGCAAGGAGCAGGTCAAATTCCGCCGGCCCCACCAGTAGAGGCGTTTCAACCAGCCGATAATTTGAATGAAGAAGACCATGATGATTTACCGTTCTAATAGTAAGTTACTTTCATTCCCGCGAAGGCGGGAATCTGTTAAAACTATTCTGCTAGGCTTGATAGGTCTGCAAAACAATGTGCCCGCTACCAAACTTTATGGAGCGGGTCTTTTGTTTGAGTATATGAGGCAGTTTTTCTGTATTTTTAAAAGAAAAAGTTCCATTTGAAAAAAGACAATACCCATCACCCCATGTTCTTTCTTTCCGAAAGATTGAAATTTCCGCCGGTAGCGAATGCAAATGCAGAAGGTCTTTTGGCGGTTGGTGGTGACCTATCTTCTGAGCGCTTGCTACTGGCCTATCAGAACGGAATCTTCCCATGGTTCAACGAAGATGCCCTGATTATGTGGTGGAGCCCCGACCCGAGAATGGTGCTGTATCCCGAAAAAATCAAGATTTCGAAAAGTATGCGCCAAGTGCTCAAAAGCGAACGCTTTACCCTGACCAAAAATACTTGTTTCGAAAAAATAATCGATAAGTGTGCTATGGTAAAACGACTTGGACAGAACGGAACCTGGATTACTGGCGATATGAAAGATGCTTATGTGCTACTGCATGAGAAAGGTTTTGCTAAATCTTACGAAGTTTGGGAAAATAATGTCTTGGTTGGCGGTTTGTACGGTATTGATATGGGACATATTTTTTGCGGTGAGAGTATGTTCAGTACGGTGAGTAATGCCTCTAAATTTGCATTTGTAAAATTAGCTCAGGAACTTCAAGAGAAAAAATATAGTTTAATTGATTGTCAATTGCACACCAATCATTTGGCAAGTCTAGGAGCGGAAGAAATACCAAGGGCTCAATTCATCGAGATGCTACAAGGAGAAGACCAAAGAGGTTAAAAAGAAAAGTATGTTCTGGGTGGCATGGGTATAATCTTCAAAACGATATTCTACACCGGTCTGTAGTTTTACGTTTTCATACAATAGCCACCCTACTTGTGCCGAAAAACGTTGATCGTATTGCGGAACGTTATTTCGTGCTACACTAAGAAGACTCTCCAAACTTGCTGTAAAATAGCCTTCACCAATATCTAATTGCTCCCCATTTAAAGGAGTGTCAAGTGCAAAACGATAGCGAAAACGATAGGTGGTTAGCGCATTGGTAATTCGTTGTTCAGAACGAAATCGGTGTCCGAAACGAATTAAATAGGGCTTAAAGGTTTTATTGAATTGCTGCGTTAAGCGTAGTTCGTTGTTTTTATCCGGTTCAAAGTTTTTGCGAAAGCGGTATTGAATTCCAAACGCAACACTGGTATTGACCGAGGTTTTTAGTTTGGAAAAATGTACTACATCCAATTGTCTTGCACGCCAGTCGAGTTGACTATCGTCATAAAGATAGTTTCGCTGCTGCACAGCGAAGTTATGGGAGTAGTTTGAAACCACAGGATAGTTCAAAGCGATTTGCGGTTGCACGTAAGTCGTAAAATCATCTTGTGCAAAACTATTGAACGGGGTTAGAATCAATAGTATAAATAAAAGAAATCTAATACAGTACATGGTCGTAGTTGGGAGGCAATGATTTTCTTAGCTTGATAAAATTTCCCGAGGCATTGAAAAGCACCTCGTACTGTTCATATTTTTTATCTTTTTTACCGGCTACTATGAACTCATAATTTATGCTGGGCAGTATAATATTCTGAAAAGCGTTTTCTAGTGTTTTTTCAGTATTATTATCGACTAAAGGATATTGTTGTTGCATTCTTCGAATGCGGTATTTTTTAAACTCTTTTTGAAGATATAAAGTAATATTTTTAAAACTATCCTCGGGAATATCTACTTCTTTTATAAGTATTTCGATGTCTTCGAGTTTGCCGTCCTGGTCAAATTCAATACTGTAGCGCAATCGGTCTTTTTTAAATTTAGCCTCATAGCTGACTTTCGCACTATCCGTCTCCTTGTAAAAACGAATTTTACGCGCATCGTTTAACCTGTCCTCGATAAAACCGATTGCCTTTTCAGGAAACTGTGTTTTTCGAATACGAAACTCGCGTTCGTATTTGTTCTGGGCGCATAGTGTGCCTTGAAAAAGCAGCATTACTAGCACTACTATTCTAAACTTCTTCATATCGATAACAGTTTATTTCGTGATCATTAACCATTCCCGTAGCCTGCATTTGGGCATATACCACAGTGCTGCCCACGAATTTAAAACCCCTCTTTTTTAAATCTTTGCTAAGTGCATCGGAAAGCTCGGTGTTGGCAGGAGCATCTTTGTAGTTTTTGATTTTATTTTTAATGGGCGTTCCATCAATGAAGCTCCAAATGTAGTCACTAAAACTGCCGAACTCTTCTTGCACCTTCATAAAGGCTACTGCGTTAGATACTGTTGCTCTAACTTTGAGTTTATTCCTAATTATTCCTTTATCATTCAATAGGGATTCGATTTTTGACTCTCCGTATTTAGCGATTTTCTTATAATCGAATTGGTCGAAGGCCTTTCTAAAATTCTCTCGTTTTTTGAGAACGGTTATCCAGCTCAAGCCAGCTTGAAAGGTTTCTAATATCAGAAATTCGAATAATGTCTCGTCATCCTTTACGGGTACTCCCCATTCGTTGTCGTGGTATGACTCATATAAATCATTACCTAGACACCAACCACATCGGTGTTTGCTCATAGTCTATAAAGATATGGCGAATACCTTAAAACGTCTGAACAACATACAAATAAAGTGGCATGCCTAAGGTAATATTGAATGGAAAAGTGATGGCGAGAGCCATGGGTAAATATAGGCTTGGATTGGCTTTAGGTGCAGCCAATCGCATTGCTGCAGGTACTGCTATATATGAGGCACTTGCTGCCAAAATTGCAAAAAGGAAGCGATTGCCAACACTATCGGTAAAGGCTGAACTTATTATGGCAACGGTGCAACCGTTAATTAAAGGTATGACGATGGCGAATAGAAAGGCAAACCATCCTTTTTTGAGAAAATCACCTAATTTTTTACCGCTGGTAATTCCCATATCCAAAAGAAAAACGGCAAGAAAGCCTTTGAAGATGTCTGTGGTAAAAGGTTCGATGCCTCGCGCTTGCTGATCACTAGCTAAATAACCGATAACAAGACTTCCCATTATCAAAAGTACACTGCCGTTCGTGAGCGAGTGGTGCAGTACACCTCCTAATTTTGGACCACTTTTATTTCCTTTTTGAAAATAGGCCATGAGCAGAACACCAATGATAATCGATGGTGCCTCCATTAATGCCATTACAGCGACCATATGACCGCCAAAATCTATCTGTTCTATCTCGAGAAACGATACTGCGGTAACAAAGGTTACGGCGCTTACCGAACCGTACGCCGCAGCAATCGCTCCCGAATTCTGAACATTGAACTTTCGACGTAAAATAAAATATGAAAAGATTGGTACGAAAAGGGCCAAGAACACACCGAACAATAGCGACCATAAGATTTCAAGATCCAGATTGCTGTGAGACAGTTCCATTCCTCCTTTAAAACCTATGGAGAACATGAGGTAAAGCGAAATAAATTTTGATGAGTTCGCAGGAATTTCCAGATCGCTTTTTACTTGAACTGCTATAATACCTAGAAAGAAAAAAAGTAGGGCAGGGTTGGTCAGGTTGTCTAGCAACAAATGTAAATCCATTCTTTAGGTATTTTTTGTGGATTAAGACTATGATGTAGATGATATTGTTTTATTACTCTTAAAATTAGATAATTGCCTAAGTGAAAAAGCAATTGGCAGACAACCTATCAACGCGTTCTTCCGAGAATCCTAATTAAGAAGACCAATGATAGGATAAAAGTGCTTGGTAAGAGTTGCTCCATAAAGATGCTATCGTTGAAGTATGAGAGTGGAACAATAGATGCGAGTCCTATTAATCCGATAATAGGTAATACTGTAAACTTTGATGAAAACATATTGTGATTTTATTTAGTGATTCTTATTTGATGAATTAACACCCATTCTGGCAGCAACTTTAAAAGATAAAGTGCTGCCTTTGAGTATATGGCAGGTAATTAGTCTGCCAATGTAATTTCAAGTGTACCATTGATTTTAACATTACGACCTAGAGATCTTAGATTGGCAATGAATTCTTTTGCAGTTTGTTTCTCTTGCTCAAGCTCTTTTATTCGATTGTCGGTGTAGGCCGTATCGCTATTTTGGTTTCCTTCGCAAACCTGTAATCGCTGAAGTTTATGAAAGTTGATTTTTTCGTTCAAAAGAGAAATAATGACATGGTTGGCTTCAGAAGGGGTAAATTCACCTTCTACTAATTGAATCGCTTGTTTCGTTTTTGCTATTCCTTCAATTTCTTTTGTTTGCATGATGTTTGTTTTTAATTAAAGTTTTAGAACGTCTGTGTTTAAGACATCCCAAAATTCAGTAATTTTATTCATTTATTTTTATTTATATTTATTATTCAATACATTAATGTTTTTTATGAATTATACATTGCATCAGTTAGAGGTTTTTCTTAAAGTATCTGAAAAACAAAGTATTACAAAAGCTTCTGAGGAGCTTTTTTTGACCCAGCCGGCAGTGTCGATACAGCTAAAAAATTTTCAAGACCAGTTTTCGATTCCGCTGACGGAGGTAGTGGGCAGAAAGTTATATGTCACCGATTTTGGTAAAGAAATAGCGATTGCAGCACAAAATATCCTTAACGAAGTGCATGCTATTAACTATAGATCATTGTTTTACGAAGGTAGTCTTGCAGGAAAACTTAAAATTTCAATAGTGTCTACCGCCAAATATGTGATGCCTTACTTTCTGTCAGATTTTATGAGTGCGAACAAAGGTGTTGAGCTGGCAATGGATGTTACCAATAAGGCAAGGGTCGTACAAGCCTTGGAGGCAAATGAAGTCGATTTTGCATTGGTGTCGGTGTTGCCAAAAAAGTTGAAGGTAGAACGCGTAGAGTTGATGGAAAACAAGCTCTATCTAATCGGAGGTACACAGCAAAAAGTGAGCAAAACCAGAAATATGCATAAATTATTTGAAGAACTGCCACTAATATATAGAGAACAGGGTTCGGCAACCAGAATGGCTATGGAGGGTTATATTAGGCGAAATAAGCTGCCTTCTCCCAAGAAAATAGAATTAACGTCTAATGAAGCGGTTAAGCAAGCAGTTATTTCGGGGCTTGGGTTTTCAATAATGCCATTAATCGGAATAAAAAATGAACTGCTGAATAATGACCTTCAAATCATTTCGGTTAAAGGCTTACCAATGAGCACCACATGGAATTTGATTTGGTTGAAAGCCAAAAAACTTTCTCCAGCTGCGGCCGCTTTTCTGGAGCATTTGGAGAAAGAAAAGGAAAGAATAATGAAAGAACGTTTTGCTTGGTTCGATTCCTATAAATGAAGAAAAACGACATAAATCTGACTAAAAATAGCTCCCGAACTGTCCGGATTTCGCGAATAGAGAAAATTTAAATCACTTCAATGCAACTGTTTTAATCACTTGAATTAAATTTAACGACTTTAAATCGTAAACTAGGGTTTGTGTATAGTTCTTTTTAGCGGAAACACGCTATGTAGATTTCAACAGAAATGACAACTTTCCCGATTCGTAACCTTATTCTTTTTTATAAGAATGGTTGTCTAATACCTTGGACAAGGATAAACAGCCAAAGATTAAAACAAAAACCCAAGAAATGCTGACCGAAGAATTTTGATAGAGCGCCATAAGTAATAACAGGGTAATTGCATATAACGCACTATTTAATATTCTGAGTAACAGTTTTGATTGAAACATGGCCTTTGGTTTAATGTTCATGTAACGGACATTCCCTTCTAATTAAAATCGTATTCGAGGTCCAAAGCCTCTGGGTATTCCGTATAAAGGGTTATTTATTAGTTCAGCGTTTTTTATCGGGTTTAAACTTTCAAATATGATATTTTGACCACTATAAGATGAGTCGTGTATCGCCAACGCCTGATTTAATCTTTCCTGTACGGTTATTCGCTGCACATCAAACGTGTATAGATGCGCCAATGAAAAAGAGTTCAAATGTTTTGGAACATTATTTTTAGTTTGTGCATTTTTTCTTAATGTCTGCGCATATTCCTCTAAGTAAATCTCGGCGCTAATTGACAACGCGACTTGGCCATCCTCAAATGTAAATTCATGTAATTGTTGAGCCGGTTGCGATAGTATGTCGAAATCCATTTGAATATTTAGCGTGTTAGGATTGTCATTGTATTGAATAACGTTCTGAGCCATTAAGATTGTTGGTAAGAACAATAATATGCATATCTTTTTCATGGTATGTTTATTTAGAATTAGTTTTTATCGTCGTATAAATTTACAACACTATATTCATATACTTTTATTTATATTTATTGTTTAATACATAAAAATATTTTATGAGTAGAATTGATTCTGAGCGGGCTGAAAGTAAATCTAATTGCGGCTTACTAAAGTCTTTGGCATGTATCGAAACGAAAACTACAAAGAGTGCGAAAGAATCAGTATAGCGATTTAAATACATGATTAATTAGATAGGCATAGACACCTAGTCTTGTCATGACTTGTTTTAGGGTTGTATGAATTGGGTTAAAAAAAGGAAAGAATAAGCGATTAAAGCGATATTAAGGTATGACCTTTAATAGTAATACTCGGAAATTGACTAAACCTTAGCCGTATTGGCACGCAAATAGTCTGCAAGTTCCTCGTCCATATAAATAATAGGTACGGCATAAAGCATTGGCATGTTTTCTACGAACAGTTGTTTGAGTTCTTGATTAATTTCATTAAAAAGTAGTGCTTTGGTTTTCCCGATAATCAAAGTTTGTTTTTGAAATTTCAGCGCCCCGGCATCTCCACTTTGCTGATAAACGATTTTCTTTGAAATAGCTGCATGCAACAATAATTGTTTTTCTAAAAGCAATGTGACGATTTGTAAGGCTTGTTGTTTGTTTTTTGCGATTATATGAGCTAAAATCATAGTTCTGAATTTTTAAAAACTTCACCAAGGGGCACCTAATAAATTTTAAAAAAAGTTATAATATCGATATTTGGATTTCTTCAAAGTCACTTTAATCACTTAAAGACTCTTCATTTTGCACCAGGCTAAGCGGAGTTAGTATTACTTTTAGGGTCGGAAAAAAGTCATAAAAATCGAGGCCATCTTCCCTTCGTAATACAACTCTTTTTGTACCATCTGAAGCTTGATCAAGACTATCTACGATTAATTTAGTTCCATAAACGCTAATGTAACTTCCTATTTGGCTTAAATCGTTCAAACTTCCTAAGACAACCGTTCTTTGACTGATCGGAAGTTCTATCAAATTCCCAAAAGATGCACTGCCATCGGCAGAAGTTTGATAAGTATCCAAACTAAGACTATACGTTTTTTGCGAGAAGCCCCAAAAGGAAAGAGCTAAAAGCGACGCTAACAAAATTTTATTTCTCATAACTAGTGCGTTTCAGATTAATTCTTTGCAACTTGAGGCTAAGATAATAAGCTTACACAATACCAATCGTATTGCCTTCGTTAAATAGTTGTTAAACTATCATATTTTCATAGTAATACTATTAAATTTGTCCTGTTAACCTTCAAAACAAGTTATGGATCACTTATTGCAATCGGTGAAAATCGGAATTCATGAGAATATTTATATCAAAGACCCAGAGTCCTCAGATTTAGGAAAGCGGATTATTGAAGAAAGTATTTTAATAATCAATCAAATAGGTTTCGAAAGCTTTACCTTTAAAAAATTAGGTCATCAGATTGGTTCTAATGAAAGTTCTATTTACAGGTACTTTGAGAATAAGCACAAGTTACTATTGTATCTGACCTCGTGGTATTGGGGTTGGCTTGAGTATCAATTGGTATTTGCAACAAATAGCATAGCCGATACTAAAACAAAACTTGAAAAAGCAATTGAGATTGTGACGAAAACAACGGTCGAAGATTCTGCGTTTTCACATATCAACGAGATTTTATTGAACAAAATAGTTATTAACGAGTATTCGAAATCGTATTTGACTAAAGAAGTAGATACTGAAAACAAGGAGGGTTATTTTGTAATTTATAAAAGGCTGGTAACTCGAATCAGTAAGATGATTCAAAATGTTGATGGTAAGTACGAGTTTCCAAGTAGTCTGGCCAGTACCATACTCGAAGGTTCTCTGCATCAGCATTTTTTGAAAGATCATTTTATTTCGTTGACCGACTGTCATGAAGATAGCGACTCGACCAAATATTTTCTTCACTTGGTATTTACATCACTTAAAGCGTAAAAAAGCATGGCTAAAAAAATACTAACTGCCTGGCAGCGGCTAATGGGTTTACTACGTCTTGATAAAAGAGATGTTTTTCAAATATTCTATTATGCAATTTTTGCAGGCGTTGTGAATTTGTCTTTACCTCTAGGTATACAGGCAATTATTAATTTGTTGCAAGGAGCGCAAATAAGCACTTCGTGGATTGTTTTGGTTGTTTTAGTAACCTTGGGTGTCGCTTTTGGCGGGATTCTGCAATTGATGCAAATTAGGATTATAGAGAACCTGCAGCAGAAAATCTTTACTCGTGCATCCTTCGAGTTTGCATATCGCTTTCCTAAAATTAAAATGAGCCAGTTGGTAAACTATTATCCGCCAGAACTTGCCAATCGCTTTTTCGACACGTTGAACGTTCAGAAAGGGCTGTCTAAAATATTAATCGATTTTCCCGCAGCATTGCTGCAGATTATTTTGGGGTTGCTTTTGCTGTCGTTCTATCACCCGTTTTTTATTCTTTACGGCATCCTTTTGTTAATTTTAATCTACGTGGTATTCAAGTTTACTGCGCAACGGGGTCTTGATACTAGCCTTGATGAGTCTAAGCACAAGTATAAAGTAGCACATTGGTTGCAGGAAGTGGCACGCTCTATTATTAGTTTTAAGCTATCGGGCAAAACCAGCCACGCCCTTGATAAAAACGATGAATTGGTTTCGGACTATCTTCATGCCCGCGAGAGTCATTTTAGAGTGTTGGTGCAGCAATTTATTCAAATGATAGGGTTTAAGGTATTGGTAACTGCAGGACTTCTCTTAATTGGGGGGTTATTGGTCTTGAATCAAGAAATGAACATTGGACAATTCGTTGCGGCCGAGATTATCATTCTTTTGGTCATCAGTTCGGTGGAAAAATTGATAACCGGCCTAGAAACCTTTTATGATTTGTTGACGTCGTTAGAGAAGTTGGGCCAGGTAGTTGATAAAGAATTGGAGCCACAAGAAGGCGAAAAACCGTTTAGCGAAGACGAAGGGTTTAGCATTCAATTGGAGAATGTCTCGTACAATCTACCCGACAGGGAAAAGAAAATTATCGATGATGTAAGTCTATCGATTACGCCAAACTGTACGATTTTATTGAACGGGGTCAGCGGCTCGGGCAAATCTACTTTACTCAGAATAATCGCCGGAATATTAGAACCAGATTCCGGAGGAATATTTATAAATGACACTTCTTTAAAGGGAGTGAACCTAAACTACTATCGCTCACATATTGGTCAATCCTTACCAGAAGAATCGCCCTTTGAAGGTTCTATTTTGAATAACATCACTTTCGGGGACAAAAACATTTCGCAAGAACAGATTTACTGGTCTTTGGAGAACGTAGGGTTAACACAGTTTGTAAAAGAACAGCCCAAAGGGCTACAGACAATCCTATATCCCGAAGGAAAACAGATACCATCGACCATTGCTAAGAAAATAGTTTTGGCACGTAGTATCGTAAGAAAGCCTAAGCTACTTATTTTGAAAGATCCGTTAGACCAATTTAAAGAAGAAGAAGCCGAAAAAATCATGAATTTTTTGAGCGATCCGGCTCATGGTTGGGCTTTATTGGTAGTTAGCTCAAATCTGAGATGGGTTGCCAAATGTACACAGATCATTACTATGGCCAATGGTCGAATTATTAATGAGAAATAAGTAAAGCATGCTGAATATTTCAAATAATCAACTTAACAAAAAGGTTAGTCTGGACCGCTTCAAATCGGCGAAATCGGTATTCCACGAGCGCCATTATAAGCATTTCAACCGCTTTCTTTTGGCATTCGCGATAGTTGGCTTTTTAGTGCTCTTACTTCCGTGGACTCAGACGATTAACGGAAAAGGATATTTGACCACGCTAAAACCCGACCAGCGACCGCAGACCTTGCAGTCACCGATTCCAGGAAGAATTGAGAAGTGGTATGTACAAGAGGGAGATTACGTTAAAAAAGGAGATACGATTCTATTTGTCTCAGAGGTTAAGAACGAATATTTCGACCCTAATCTGGTGCAGCGTACGGGGCAGCAAATCAAGGCAAAAAGCGCCTCGGTAAGCTCTTATGAAGGCAAGGTAAAGGCATTGCAAAATCAAATCGGGGCTTTATCGAACGAACGTGGCTTAAAATTGCAGCAAGCGAAAAATAAATTGTTACAATCAAAATTGAAGGTTCAAAGCGATAGTATTGATCTAGAGGCTGCAAAAACCAATATTGGTATTGCCCAAAAGCAGTACGAACGTGTGGTTCAATTACAAGCGGAAGGCCTAAAGGCGGTAACCGATGTTGAAGAAAAGAGACTGAAACAGCAAGAAACTCAGGCAAAACTGATTTCACAAGAGAATAAGTTGTTGGCGGCACGTAATGAAATTATTAACGCGGAGGTCGAAATTAATCGCGTACAGGCCGAGTACACCGATAAGATATCAAAAGCGCAAAGCGATATGTTCACGGCACAGTCTAGCCAATTTGATTCGGAAGCCCAAGTGACCAAATTAGAGAATGAGTTCACCAATTACGAAATGCGTAATGACATGTATTACATACGTGCACCGCAAAATGGATTCATAAATAAAGCGATGCAAGGCGGTATAGGCCAAACTTTCAAAGAAGGCGAACCACTCTTGGGAATTATGCCAGCAGATATTGATGTGGCCGTAGAAACCTTTGTTGCACCTTTAGATTTACCATTATTACACTTAGGGGAAAAAGTAAGAATTCAGTTTGATGGCTGGCCTGCAATTGTTTTCAGCGGATGGCCAAATGTTTCCTACGGTACCTATGGCGGTGAGGTGGTCGCTATCGAAACATTTATTAGTGAAAATGGTAAGTATAGAGTTTTACTAGCCCCGGATAAAGATGACCATGAATGGCCAAAAGATATTCGTGTTGGTTCCGGTGCGAGAACTATAGCTTTGTTAGAAGATGTTTCTATTTGGTATGAACTATGGCGACAATTGAACGGTTTCCCGCCCAATTATTATCAGCCAGAAGGTGCACAAGCAAAACCTGTTAAAAATTAAGATGCGTAAGTATACTATATATATAATATTGTTGATCACCTTTTCGATGTCGGGTCAGGTACAAGATTCTGTTGTATTGCGGTTTAACGAGTATTTGGGCTACGTAAAACAATACCACCCGATAGCCAAGCAAGCCGAATTGACATTGAACATGGGTCAGGCGAACTTGATGAAGGCACGAGGTGGTTTTGACCCTAAAATCGAGGTCGATTATGACCGTAAACAGTTTAAGGGAAGCGAATATTACGACCGCTTAAATGCGGCTTTTAAAATTCCTACGTGGTACGGAGTAGAGTTAAAAGGAACTTTTGAGCAAAATGATGGAGACTTCCTAAATCCGGCAGAGTCTGTCCCTACTGATGGCTTGTATAGTGCTGGGGTTTCTGTGAGCTTGGGTCAAGGTCTTTGGATTAATGACCGTATGGCTACTTTAAAACAAGCCAAATTGTTTCGGGAGCAAACCAAGGCAGATCGAGATTTACTGGTGAACCAAATTTTGTATGATGCAGCCTTGACATATTTTGATTGGCTACGTGCTTTTAACGAAGCCACCATTTATCAGAACTTTTTAGAGAACGCCGATATCCGTTTTCAAGGAATCAAAAAAAGAGCAGAAGCCGGTGATATTGCGGCCATAGATACTGTAGAGGCCAAAATTGCCATTCAGAGCAGGTCTTTAAGTTTAGAGCAGGCGAAAGTGAAGTTGATGAAGCGTTCTTTGGAGCTCTCTAATTTTTTGTGGATGAACGATAATGTTCCGATAGAGCTGCAAGACAACGTTATTCCAGATGTGGACATTGCTGCAGAAGTAGACGTCACTTTAGAAATACTTGGGAAGCCCTTAGACAGTTTTACCATTGAAAATCATCCGAAATTACTGTCATTAGGGTATACAGTAGACGGACTTCGGGTAGATAAAAATCTGAAAGCCAATAAGCTTCTGCCAAGGATAGATTTGGAATATAACTTTTTGACTGAAACGCCCGAGTTTATCAACTCCTTGCAATCCGAGGCATATAAAGGAGGTCTAACGTTTCGCTTACCCTTGTTTTTACGCAAAGAACGAGGCGATTTAAAACTTGCCAAGTTCAAGCTACGTGATGCTGAATTTGATTTGGACAATGCAGAAATAGCAATTAAAAATAAAATTGTGGCACTCTATCGAGAGCTAGATTCTTTTGAAACCCAAAACATTCTAATTAATGAAATAGTTGAGAGCTACAACACACTTCTTGCTGCCGAAGAACGCAAGTTTAGTTTTGGGGAAAGCTCCTTATTTTTAATAAATTCCCGAGAAAACAAGCTCATAGATGCAGAGCTAAAACAAATTGAAGTACAGAACAAGTTTTATACCGCAAAAGCGAACTTATTTAACAGTTTGGCGGTGAATCCTGAGAATTTGTAAGGTTTTTTAAAAGACTTCCACTAAACCAAGACCTATCTTAAATCATACTAAAAAGATAAAAGGGATGTCACAGCATACGATAACTGAACAAACACTACAACTCATACAGGAAAGCCTAAAAAATGGAATTTCTTATATCGAATATAGGACGGTAGTGGCGCAATTAGCTGCCGAAGCAAAATCGACTGGCTTAGCACAAACTGAAGCGCTAATCAACTATACCCAATTGAACGATAGACGTATGAAGCGTTGGGACAAGACTTTGAAATTTAGCGATGCTGTAACTGAACAAATTTTAGCTGTTGAGAAAAAAACCACTTGGTTGGTCTTGACCGAGAGCTGGTGCGGCGATGCTAGCCCCGCATTACCGGTAATGCATAAAATGTCCGGATTAAATCCGAATATTACACTTAAGATTATATTACGCGATGACCATATCGATTTGATGAATCGATTCTTGACCAACGGCGGTATGTCGATACCTAAATTGATTGCTATAGCTGATGACACGAATGAGGTAATTGGTGATTGGGGCCCGCGTTCGAAAGCAGCTAATAAACTAGTTGAAGATTACAAAATTGAACACGGACAATTAACGACAGAGTTCAAACAAAATCTGCAGGTTTGGTACAATAAAGACAAGGGTCAAAGTATTATTAAGGATTTAACGCGCCTTCTGTTGAAATAGATAGGTAATAGTACCTTTTTGAGAGCCTTTGCTAGAAGAATTAAATTTTGCCTTTAAAGCATAGGTAATAGCATTTTCCACTAAACACCCGTTTGAAGTGCCCGAACTTTTTTCGTTCCATTGGGCATCGGTAACTGCACCGTTCCCATCGACCTGAATGTTGATGACTACTTTTCCCCCTTCGATACAAGTATAGATAGGAGGAGGCAGGCGATAATTGTTTCGATCTACAAGTGAGTATGAAACGGAAGTTCTGCGCTTTGCTAAATTATTGGTAAACTCTTCTTTTTGCGATTCTTTTTCCCCTAGTTTTTGTTTGGCTTCTTCCCTTTTCTTTTTTAGTTCTGCCATACGAGCTGCATAATCCCCATCGGCCATAATATCAGAAGGTTCTTCTGAATCCGAACTAGTTTCCTTTTCCTCTAATAACTCGTCCAAGGTTTTTAAAGGTTCGGGATTACCGTAGCTTGGTTTAGCTGTTTCGTTGTAAGCCATGTGACTTTTAACCGGATCTGCTTTGGTCATTTCTTCCAAAAGCTTTTCCCTTTCCTCCAAGAGTTCTTCGATATCTTCCTCTGCAAGCATCATTTCTACCACGTACTCTTCCTCCTCCTCTTCTTGTCCAAGGCTGATGTTATATAACACCAAAACAATGATAGACATAGAAAATAGCGTAATCAGGAGTGATAAGTGACCGCGATTTAAACTCATGTTGCTATAACCGTAATATTATAAATATATTTTAAATGATCGTTGAACGGAAGGATTACCACTATTATTCTTCAAAAATCATTCCTTTCCTAGTAATTCGTCCGTAAAAATGACAGGATCAAGGGCATTATTTACGTTGTAACTCCCTATTTTGGTTCTCCGTAGTTCAGATAAATGTCCGCCACTCTTTAAGGCTGCTCCAAAATCGTGTGCTATAGATCGTATATAAGTGCCTTTGCTACAGACTATCCGAAATTGAACATTGGGCATGGCTACCTTAGTAATCTCAAATTCATTGATTGTAACCTGCCGCGTTTTTATCTCAACTTCTTTGCCCTCGCGTGCATATTCATACAGGCGTTTCCCATCTTTTTTCAAAGCGGAAAAAACGGGAGGTCGCTGTGCAATCTCTCCAATAAAGAGCGCGGTGGTTTTATCAATCAGAGCGGGAGTAATGTGATTTGTTTCGAAGGTTTCGTTTATCTCGGTCTCCAAATCATAAGATTGTGTAGTTGCACCAAGGCTTATGGTACCCGTATATTCTTTGACCTGCCCTTGTAGTTCATTGATGGTTTTGGTGAATTTACCCGTGCATACGAGTAATAACCCAGTTGCCAAAGGGTCTAGCGTACCTGCATGGCCAATTTTGATTTTTTTCAGTTCAAATTTCTTGCGAATAGCCCATTTCAATTTGTTGACCGCCTGAAAAGAGGACCAGCCCAGAGGCTTGTCGATCAAGAGCAATTGTCCGTTTAGAAAATCTTCTTTAGTTCGAGTCATTCTATAGAACTTTTTCGGTTCCCCCTTATGGGGTTAAGGGGGCCAAGAACCCATACGCAATAGCTATCAAGCCAACTACCAAACAATAAATGGCGAAGTAAGAGAGTTTACTTTTTTTGACCAGCTGTATCATCCAGGTACAGGCAGCTAAGCCTGCAACGAACGCTGCAATGAATCCAGCACCCATTGCCACATTATTATCTCCGGTAAAAGTAAGTTCGCCTCCTAAAAGGTCTTTGCCGATTTTACCGAATATTAAGGGTACAACCATTAAAAAAGAAAAACGGGCTGCTTTTGTTTTATCAACACCTAAAAGTACCGAGGTAGATATGGTGGCACCACTGCGAGAAATGCCCGGTAACATTGCTATTGCCTGCGAAACACCCACAATGAATGCATTCTTAAAACTTACTTTTTTATCGGTGTCCTTTGCTTTATCCGCAAAATAAAGCAGCACAGCGGTAATTAACAGCATAAACCCAACAAAGCGAATATTACCTCCAAAAAAGGCTTCCAATTGTTCTTCGAAAAACAAGCCTACAAAGACTGCGGGTAACATCGAAACTATAATTTTTAAGGAGAATTTGGTTTCTTCGTTCCATTTAAAACTGAACAATCCTCTTAGAATTTCCCAAACATCTTTTCGGAAAACAACAATGGTACTCAATGCAGTTGCAAAGTGAAGCACTACCGTAAATAACAAACTTTCTTCGGGAACCGAATTATCACCTAAAATAGCTTTCCCAAGCTCTAGATGACCGCTTGATGAAACTGGTAAAAATTCGGTGAGACCTTGAATAATACCAAGGATGATGGCGTCTAGAGTATCCAATTAGTTTTTCTTCTTATGCGGATTCAACAAAATGGCATATACCTCTATACCCAAACCAATAAGCACCAAAGTCGGTGCTAGGCGAATTCTTCTGAAATTGTAGATTTCAGGATTAAAAACATTAGGGTCATCACTACCACCACCACTCATCAGAATAAAGCCCAATGCGATACAGGCCATTCCAATCTCCATAAACACATAATTTTTCTTTTGAAAGATAAACTCTTGTTTGGGTTTCTTATCATCTGCTATGTAATTCTTCTTAGCCATGCAGCAAATTTAGTGAAAACTTAGTTTATGAGTTGCGGTGTTGGGGAGTTTAAAAAGAGTTTGTGAGTTTAGAAAAGAAGTTTAGTTGTTTATGAGCAGAGAAAATTATTTTCATCTAAACATCTAAACATCTAAACATCTAAACATCTAAACATCTAAACATCTAAACATCTAAACATCTAAACATCTAAACATCTAAACATCTAAACATCAATAATACAACTCATCGGTTCTAAGGTTCAAAAAGCGCGATGTGGCAAAATAGGTGCTGCCCCAAGAAATTAAAATCCCTAATAAAAAGACACCACCAAAAATGATACCTATCAGTTTTGGGTCTACCAAAAGGTCAAGTTCAGGAAACCGTTCATTTAGATAATGCACTAGACCTGCAAAGGCCAAAAGCGCTATAAGTGCACCAATAATTCCTAATTTAATATTCGTTCGGATAAAAGGCCTACGAATAAAACTTTTTGTTGCCCCGACCATTTGCATTGTTTTAATGATAAAACGTTTTGCATAAATGCTTAAGCGAATAGAACTGTTTATAAGTAGGATGGCGATGAAAGTAAAAATTGCACTGGCCACAAGAATCCAAAAACCGATTTTTTTCACGCTGTCGTTCAAAAGTTCAACAAGGGACTTTTCATAGGTTACTTCATCAACATACCCTTTGGCAGTAAGTTTTTCAGAAATTTCAGCTATTTGTTCCGGCGACACATAATGGGCATTGAGCTTAAAATCGATAGAATTTTTAAGGGGATTGTACCCAAGAAAATCCATAAAATTCTCACCAATTTCTTCGCTGTGTTGTTTGGCGGCCTCTTCTTTAGAAACATAGGTAGCCGATTTGATATATTCTGCCATAACCAAACTTTTTTGAAGTTGATTTACCTCTACTTCTTTGGCGCTATCTTTTAGAAACACAGAAATGGTGATTTGTTCCTTAAAATGATCGGCCATTTTTTGGGTATTTACTATCAAAAGTCCAAGAATACCTAATAAGAAGAGAACAAGGGCGATGCTCAATACCACCGAAAAATAAGATGATATCAGCTTTCGTTTTTGATAATTTTCAAAAGAGTTGCCCATAGCCAAGTAAGTAGTTGTAAAAATAGGAAAGTAAAGTGGATTAGTTGGTTACTGGGTAAAGGGAAAACAAATTATTAAGGGCGTTTAGCTATCTTTTCAAAGTAAAATGCCCTCGATATAAAGCATTGTCTGTTCGTATGATGTACCAATAATCATTAGCAGGAAGTCGAACGGCATTAAAAGTACCATCCCACAAGCCGCCGTTATTTTGAGAATTTTGCAGAAGACTACCATATCGATTAAAGATGGAAATTTCATAATCTGCAAAAAATTCAATTCCTTCAGGTAGAAAAGTATCATTGTTTCCGTCACCGTTCGGACTAAAAAACTTTGGAATCACAAAATGAAGAAACTCCGTTCTAACGGCCTCGCAGTTGTTCTTACTACGAACATTTATTGAGTATAAGCCACCTCGTATAGGCCCTAAAACCGGACTGTTTTGAAATGCTCCATCGTCTAAAGAATATTCATAATCACCTTGGTTAACAAGTTGTACTACGATGTTGCGATAGTCAGATGATATAATAGCTATTTCAGGTTGGTCTATTTGGGTGAGCACTATTGTTTTCACCGCTGAACAACCGTTTGTATTTGTTACTGTTACCGAGTACGTATCTTCCTGCTCAACATTGATTTTTTGGGTAGTTTCCCCAGTATTCCAAAGATATGAGGCGTTGTTCTCTGCCAAAAGGGAAATTGTTTCCCCTTCGCAAAAAACCAAGCTCTCATCGGTAACAATAGGCAGTTCGAAGATGGTAATGCTCACTGCGGTTCTGGTCAATGAATTGCAATCGGCAAGACTAGAACTGGCTTCGGCGTAATACGTGCCAGAAATATCCGCGGCGTAGTTAAAACTATTGTTAAGCAATAGATTCCCTCCTGTAGGAGTATCGTACCAATCAACCTCAATTGCATCGGGGACACTTACCTGCAGTGCTCGCAAGGTATTGGAGCATACCATTAGGTCTCCATTACTTACAGGTGGTTCGGGCACCTGAACAATTTGCACGTCAAACACTTCAGAAAGTACATTACAAAGTGCATTTGAAACATTAATGGCGTCTTCGGCAACTTTCACTCTATAAAAAGTAGTAGAAGTTAGAAGAGGTGTCGTGTAGGTATTATTTGTTTCCCCAACTATATCGGTCCAAGTAGTTCCATCGGTACTTTGCTGCCACTGGTATGCATGGGTGGCATAAATCGAAGAATCAGGATTTGCGGTTAGCGAAGTGCTGACAGGCCCTTGGTCTTCACAGGAAGCCAAAAAACTATCGTTATGGGTGTTGGTAACATCGATGAAATCACCACACGACTTAAAAACAATATCATCGATACCAAGATCATTACCACAACCCCCTCCACCATTATTGATCATTTTTAGAATTACCGAAGTCTGGCCGATTAGCGTTTGAAATGTAAGTCCGTAGCGATTCCAAGTTGGGGCTGCGGCACCAAAGATATCCCCGGTATCTCCCGAAGCTAGTAGCGAAGTATCGGTATCGTCCCAAATTTGAAATTGCACATTGATCGGTATTTCGCCAGATCCACAAGAATTTGGAGAACGGGCAAAATTTAAAAGCCAAGATGAAAACTCATAGGAGGTATTTTCACAAAGCCCGTTTATGATGCGTTTGTAAAACTCACCGGGAGTATAACTAGCATTTACAATTAACATTTTACCATTGGCGTCACCCGCCGTATGATCCGTAGTATTGTGCCAATCGTAATATGCTGAAGTGCTCGAAACGGTATAACTGCCATCTGAGGGGGTGCCTGTAGTAAAATTATAAGAAGTGGTTTGTGACCCCAGTGCCGGGCCATCGGAAGTACCTGTACCAAAAGTCTCGGTAAAAATGGCATCGCCCGAATTTCCGGTGCAGAATCCCAATTGGGCGTTCACGGTAGAAAGCCCGAATAGCAATGCCAGCCCAAGAATAATAGTCGTATGCGTAAAAAGTGTTCTCAACCCTTTAAATTAGAATAGTTTGGTAAGATAATAATAACTTTCGCTTTTCCTATATTAAACCTATTTTTGCCGTTTAAGCGCAACAAAAACAGACGATGCAGTACGATTTCAACAAGATAGAAAAGAAATGGCAGGAGTATTGGGCCGACAACCGAACTTTTAAAGCAGAGAACAATTCTGAGAAGGAAAAGTTTTATGTCTTGGATATGTTTCCATACCCGTCAGGTGCAGGCCTGCACGTTGGGCATCCTTTGGGCTATATAGCAAGTGATATTTATGCGCGCTATAAAAGGCTTAAGGGTCTTAATGTTTTGCACCCCCAAGGATATGACTCTTTTGGTTTGCCTGCCGAACAATATGCGATTCAGACTGGTCAGCACCCTGCTATCACCACCGCGGAAAATATAAAAACCTATCGCAGACAATTAGACCAAATCGGGTTTTCTTTCGATTGGAGCCGTGAAGTAAGAACCTCAGACCCTAAATATTACAAATGGACACAGTGGATCTTTATTCAATTGTTCAACTCTTGGTACAATAAAGATTTAGATAAGGCGGAAGATATCGAAACCTTGATTGTTCAGTTTGCTTTGAAAGGAAATGCTCAGGTGAATGCAGTTTGTGACGAAGAGATAGCACCCTTTTCTGCTGAAGACTGGAAATCTTTTTCAAGTAAAGAACAGCAAGAAATTTTATTGAAATATCGATTGACCTATTTGGCCGATACCGAAGTAAACTGGTGTTCCGCTTTAGGAACTGTTTTGGCAAATGATGAAATCGTTAATGGAGTCTCCGAACGAGGAGGCCACCCTGTCATCAGAAAAAAAATGACCCAATGGAGTATGCGCATCAGTGCGTATGCCCAGCGTTTGCTTGATGGTTTAAATACTATCGATTGGCCACAACCGCTCAAAGATTCACAGACGAATTGGATTGGGAGGAGTCAGGGGGCGAGCGTTACTTTTAAAGTCCTCCCCCTAGCCCCCTCCGAGGGAGGGGGAACAAGTTCCTCTTCCGAAGAAGTGCAACAAATTTCAAGACTATCGGGCGATTCGACTATCATTGGTGTTTTATTAGAACGGGCAAAGGAAATGCGACAGAACCCGACTAAAGCTGAGAGTGCATTATGGGAAGTACTTCGAAATAAAGATTTTGTCTATAAATTTAGAAGGCAGCATCCCGTTTATAAATATATAGTGGACTTTATTTGTCTGGAAAAGAACCTGATAATTGAAGTAGATGGTAAAGTACATGAACACCAACTAAATGAAGATGCGGAAAGACAATTAATTTTAGAACAGAAGAAAGGCTTTAGAGTAATACGATTTTCCAATGATGAGGTGCTTAATGATATTCAAACTGTAAAAGCTAAAATAAGAGAAGAGTTGAACTCCCTCCCCCCAGGGGAGGGCTGGGGAGGGGAATTTTCCATAGAGGTCTTCACCACAAGACCCGACACCATCTTCGGAGTTTCGTTTATGACCTTGGCTCCCGAATACGAGTTGGTGGCAAAGATTACAACTCCAGAACAAAAGTCAGAAGTAGCTGCCTATATCGAGGCCACCGCAAAACGTTCGGAGCGCGACCGAATGGCCGATGTAAAAACCATATCGGGTGCTTTTACGGGCGCTTATGCCGAACACCCGTTTTCGAAGGAGGCCATTCC
>Ga0114957_1000373_pt1 | contig 58930 bp, 54 predicted proteins | sample BantaG_FD_87175 | JGI IMG/M metagenome (GOLD analysis project Ga0114957, IMG submission 87175) | Marine algal microbial communities from Bantry Bay, Ireland - BantryBay_4 metaG | ecosystem: Host-associated > Algae > Red algae > Unclassified | place: Bantry Bay, Ireland | collected 2014-11-21 | reverse complement strand
TTGTACTTTTGATGTGTCAAAAGCTGGTTCTTCTTTTCTTGTCATAATGACTCCTGTTACAAACTGACTATATATGTCAGCTTGCGGTTAAGTCACTTACACAGAATTATTTACACTACCTAACACACCGATACCGACAAAGTCGCTTGGTAATTAGACCGTCAGTTTCCCTTGGTCATGACACTTCTACACTTTAATAAAAAAAGCCTCTAATTTTATTAGAGGCTTTTCAAAATTCAATTTTATAAGTTAATTCTACATACCCATATAAGTTTTTTTATAATGATTGTATATATAATCAGGCAACGCATGCCTTTCTTTTATACAATGCTTATATGCTCTCAACCAAGCTTGAACCTTTACTTCTTCTATCTTTCTAGGCGCTAGTTTTTTCTTACCTATACCCATGAAGCCTTTCTTTGCCTTAGCTACATCTTCTTTAGAAAAATCAGTAGCTTTTTTACTATTACACTTTCTAAATTCAAGATCTACCCTTGTATAGAAATTTAACTTATTCCCACCAGTGCTATCTGTTGTTTTATAAGCTATGGCCGTGAATGGGTTCATATAAGTTTGACGATAGTTTGCACGATCATAAAATTTAATATCTTCTTCCCAAGGTTCATGTGTATGAGTTGGGCCTCTATAAGCCACATTATGGCTTTTTGGTACTTTATTAAACTCTAAAGGTGTACGCCCGTACTTATTAACATTATTTCTAACATACCATTGTGGCGATATGTATTTGTCGTACCAAGGTTTTGGTAAGGTATTTAAAATTTCTGTTTTATAAAAATAATTTTCCCTTGGTGTCAGCTCTGACTTACAGCCCTCATACTTGGTTAAATAATTTTCTCCAATTTGAAATATTTTTTTTCTACCGCTACTATCTTTTTGGATGCAGTTTCTAAACTTTGTAGGCAAGCGACAGTAAAATAAATCTGAGGCCGCACTTGAAGCCATTCTATTATGATAACCTTCCACTGCAATATAGTCTTTTCCTTTTAAGTCTATTTCTTCTGTTTGAGAAAACTCATCAAAATCACTCAAGCAAGCTCTAAAATCATTTTTATCATAATCCATTAAGTAGTCTTCAAACATAAACCTAGGGTCAGCGATTGTTACACCATGGATATCTGCATTGTTTGAACGGCTTTTCGATGTTTGAAGAACCATAGTTTCAGGAAAGGCACTTGAAACATCTTGATCTTCATCTTTTTCAAGAGCACCAATATTATCATGGAAGTCTATATAGCCATGCACCTTTTTTGCACCAGGTGATTCTTCATGATCAAGCCTTGCAAGGTTTGGTAGTTTTAAAATTTCACCAACAACTGCAGGCACTAAAGCTGCAGCTACATAATCACCTAAACATTTATGGTCACCATTTCCTAAATGAAAGTAATAAGCATTGTCACGTGTATGACCATGCTTCTTATGGCTACCTCTGGCATTTACTGAGCCCCTGCCAACAATAAAGTGATCAGGTTTTACTACTGCAGGTTTATCTCCAGAGTCATCAAACATTGCCGATAGTGTAGATATCATAGCAATATCACCTTTTTTAACCTTTCGCTTGCTACCATCAAAAGTATAATCTTTTTGTACATAACGCATAACAATTGGGTTTATAGGCCTAAACCTTAAAGCCTCCCATACAAAGGCAGATAAACGCCTATGATCACCACTTTTGGCTGCAGCAACAGCACCACGCTTAATATCAGGATTATCCAAAAAGAAATCCACAACATTCGTGATGGCTGCTTGAGTGGTTTCAATTCCACCGACTAAAGTTCCAATAATATTAGCAACAACACGCTCGTACCAAATACATTGCTCTTTACTTACCTTATTTCCGTCTGCACCAATATAGTCATTGTTTGCACCAACGCAGGCTCTGTTGTTTCTATTAGAAATTTTATCGTATTCTAAGTTATTTACTTTTGCTGAAAAAGAAGCAGGAATTTCCATATTCATTACACGATAGGCAATTGTATTTTCAGCCAAATAATTACCTGTCTTAAGGTGTTCTTTTATCATACCACGCACATGCTCCCTTAGCTCTATACCGGCTTGCTTAGCTCTTCTTTCGTGTCCTGGGTTATTCGTTGGGTTATGGAAGAAACTTTTTTGAGTGGCTCTTGACCATCTATAGATACTTCTTAAGTCGGCTTTATATCCAAAGTAGTCTCTAGTCATTTCAACGGGCACTCGCCTTGCGATTGCATTTACTATATCGATGCGACCATTCACATTACTATGTCTTATCGATTTTTGCGCAAGCTCGGTTGCTCTTTTTCGTATCCATTCCATATCAGTGGGTGGCATTATTTTTCTCATTGCCATTTTTTCTTGGCGAGTAAAACCAAACTCTTTTGAAAGCATAAACTCTGAGCCCACAACCCTGTCCATCTTTGGGTTATATAAAGCTACTGAAAATACATTATCATTATTATTCGGGTTTTCTGGCTCCATTTTAGCTGTATTGAGTGCTTCTCTTACATCTTCGTTATGAACTATGAATACTGTGCGCCCACTAAATTCAGCTGGCTTACCAGTTGTAGGTAAAGTGTCAGCTTTACCATGAGCACCCGGCTTATAGTATTTATCAACACCAGGTAATGGGCCTGTTACCATATGATCTTTGAACTCATCTCTTGTGCCTGGTAAATCGGGGTTTTCTCTTAATTGCTTAAACAGCTCCAGAGGATTCCCACGCATCCAACTGAGTAATTTTATTGTTTTGTACAGTTCACTATTCCCATCATCAACTTTACCTTTCATTTTTCCATATTTTTTAGGAGCAAGAAATATCTTGGCTTCATCGGCAGCATTTCTTTTAACAAAATCTCCAAAACTTTCAGTTCCAGGCTCTGGTGCGGCATTTTGCGCTTGTGACCTCGCTAAGCTTGCAATAATTTTTGCCACTTCTTTTCCGTCATCAGCTTTATCGAAATCATCAAAAAAACTTTTTCCGAAATTGCTTTTAACAACTTGCCTTGGAACTTTTACTTTTCCGTAGTCTTCAGCTTGAGAGGCCGGTGTTCTTGAACCCACAGGACTCGTACAACCAAACATTAAAAAACTTACTGACATAACTAATATTAACTTCATATTTTCTCCAAGCACTATAGGCTTTTATAAATTTTGCTTCCAGGCTTGCATGTAGGTGTATTAAAACCTGGTTTTTTCTCTAAATAATAATATTCGTCATCATACTGCCATGCGTACTCTGGCGTTGGCTTTAGTACTTTTAAAAATTCAATTAAATTAACTTTATCTTGCTGGGTCATTTCATTCCAATGTGGCATATAGTGACCTAAGTTACTATTGCCGTCACCAGTTGCATCAGCTACCCCAGGTAATTTATTTGATTTACCTGATACAAAGTCATCAAGTTTTTTATAAAAATTTGTATGATGAGATTCATCTTCAGAGATAAAACACTCATCTTCATGAGTCTTACATCTTTGTGCTAAAGTCTGATCACTAAACCTTGGCTTATAACCTAAAGTTCTGCGGTCATAATCTGTTGTCGCCACATCAAATTGTTTTTTTCTTAAACTTGGATGAGTTAATAGCTCCATTATACTGACCACGGATCCATTGTGTAAATATGGAGGTGATGACCAAACCCCGGCTAAATGTCTTGCCGAGTAACCTGTTGCAACCCCTTTGTTTTCAAGCTTATTCCCTGAAACATCCGTAAAGTTTACATAACTCATTTGTGCTTTATCTTCCCCTAAATAAGGATCTCTAAATTCTTCTATGCCACGTAACTCTCTAGACTGTCTCATTGCTAATAATTTATCAGGCTCTTGTGGGTCACGAGCACCAGGGTTGTCATATAAGTACTGGTCTCGAACATTTTGTGTAAATTTAAATAAAGCCTCTTTTAAAGGAATACCATTTTTTAGAGCTGCAAGTGGTGAGTGAGGGTTTCTAATTAATTTTGCTTGCATAACAGCCTGGTTAGGGTCTGTACGCATGCCCGGCTTATTTAAGGCAAAAGTCTTGTATTTAATTAGCTCACCAGATGGGCCCACTCGCTCATCACTAGAATGACAACCAACACAGTTTTTTAAATAGACATTACAACCTGGTATGACTTTCATTTTATCAATGTCATCGCCCATAATTTTTGTCCACTGCGGAACTTTAATTTTATACATCAAGTTTTCTAATTGAACTAAACCAGGAATATTTGTTGTTGCACGGTAAGATCCCACTTTAAAGCCAGCTTCATTATTTGGTCTCACTTCATCTTTTGCGTAGTTTTTAATTAATACGGCCCCTAAACCAAATGACTGACCAATATTACGCATTAGTACTGAATTCGTGTTGGCATTGTAATGAAATAAATCTCTATACTTCACACCCCAAATTGAAGGCAGTGAAACATTCGCTGTTAGTGGTACTGGGTCATACATTCTTGCTACTGTATTTCCTATTCTACCAAAGGCATCAGTCCTGGCGTAGCCAGCGTGACCTTCCTTAGCTGGAGGGTAACTCAACGCTAGCTTTGAAAACCAATCCATTCTAGCTTTTAATTCATCATTTAAATCACTACGTGACCCTTTTTGTGTGCCGTTTCTAAGTACTGTTAATAATAATAGCTCTTCAAGGTGATACCTTAATATTTTACGATCATTTTTTGCTAGAGCATCTTTAGCTTTTATACCGACCTTAACTTTACCATTATTATACAACTCTCTATACTTTGCCTTACTCCAATTTCTTGCTTTTACAGTTGGCAAGTGACCTAATATACCATCATACTTAGCTTCTGCTTCTTTATGCCTATCAACATATTTAATGCTTATCTTTTGCTTGCAATTAGCCTTGGGTTTAATTTTTTTAATTCCAGTTTCAAAAGCTATACTTTCTACCAAGCCACAGGCAGCTTGCTTAGCTTCTTCTTCACCATAATTAAATTTTAATAAAAACCTTGTTAGCTCTTCAGGGTCAATCATCATTTTTACTGTAGAAGCCGCCATATCCTTAAATAACCCACGCGGATTAAGTATGGCTCCACCACCTTCAATGAGCCTGTTTTTACCGTTATACTTAATCACATTCGTGTGACATAAGGAGCAGTTGGTACCCATCATTGCAATACTTTTTGATCCACCCACGTCAATATGTGACATTATCTTAGAATAGTTACTGTCATTTTTAAGAACATTGGCTGAAAGATCTCTTTTACCACTCCAAGCTACCGACATTCCGATATACGGCACTATATAATTAGTGTTGTAATCTGAAATCATATTATATTTTTGATCCATATCTTTTAAATATGGAGAGCGCTCATTGCGATTTAAATTAATTAAGTTTTTTGCCCACGCATAGGGGTAAATATCGGCCCCTTCACTTAAGTGCCAAAACCTGTCTTCTTCTGCACGATTAAAGCCTTCAGGAACTTTTACATTGCCATCAACTGAAGACGGTCGTCTTTTGCCATCTTTACTTGGTGAAACACAAGAGATTAATAAAAACAAAACTATCGGAATATATATAAATCTTTTCATAACTAGAATTCTAAAATGAAACTTGTTTAGATTGTAGTCAGTTTTATCTATATAGGCTCAAATTATAAAATCTAGACTTTAAGTAGGTATAAATAAACAAAATACTAAATATAAGAAGGGAACTAACCCAGTAAATACTAGACTATAGCCAGTTTAGTTCACGGAGTATAAAGCCTTACTTAATTTATAAATCTAATATTTTTACTAGTAAACTTTTTACGTAAAAGACTATAACCCTGTTTGTACTTCCCATAAGCTGGCATACAGGCCATCTTTTTTAACCAACTCATGATGAGTGCCTTGCTCTACTACAGAGCCATTATCAAGTACAATTATTGTATCAGCATTAACTATTGTAGATAAACGATGAGCTATAACGATGGTTGTTTTATTTTTTGAAACTTTATTTAAAGACCTCTGAATTGCGGCTTCAGTTTCATTATCTACAGAGCTCGTCGCTTCATCTAAAATTAAAATTGGTGAGTCTTTCATAAGCGCTCTTGCTATGGTTAGTCTCTGTTGTTGCCCACCAGATAATTTTTGTCCTCTTTCACCAATTTTAGTTTGCCAAGATTGAGGCATAGAATTAATAAAATCTATAGCTTCTGAATTTGCGGCAGCAGCCTCAAGCGATTTTTTACTATAACCTTCTTGCCCGTAAGCTACATTATTTTCTACTGTACCATAAAATAAATACTGTTCCTGGCTAACGAGCGACATTTTTTGTCGTAAACTTTTAAAAGTTAAATCTTTAATACTAAAATTATCAATTTTAATATCTCCACTATTAATATCATAAAACCTATTTAGTAATTTAACTATTGTACTTTTACCAGACCCCGTAGAACCAACAATGGCAAACATTTCTCCGGCATTAACTTTAAAAGAAACATCTTTTAATATTTCCACATCTTTTTCATAGGAAAAATTAACATTCTTAAACTCAACAGTACCTTTAGTTTCAGCTGGTAAAGACTCACTGCCTTCTTTTAAGTATATAGGTCTTTCTAGTAATTTAAAAATACGTTCGGCGGAGGCCATGGACCTTTGATACATATCAAAAGTAGCGCCTAAGCGCGTGAGTGGCCAAAGTAATCGCTGAGTCATAAATACTAAAACACTATACACACCTACAGATAAGCTACCCGCAATGGTTAATTTTCCACCTAATAGTAAGGTAGCTATGAAACCCATAACAACGGCCATTCTTATTAGTGGGCCGAAAGCAGAAGACACTTTGATTGCCTTTTCATTGGACTCACAATAACTCATTGATAATTTATCTAACTTATCGCTTTCAAATTTTTCAGCAGTATAACTTTTTATTGTTGCAATACCCCTAAAGTTATTCACTAGCGCCTCGTTTAGCATACCCACTCGCCCTCTTACTTCTGAGTACAGTGGCTGCAATTTTTTTTGGTATAAAAAAGAACCAAATAGTATTATTGGTATTGGTAAAAATGAAAACACAGCCACAGAAGGGGCAGAATAAAAGAAAATAAAACCGACAATAACAACTGTGGTTATCACTTGTAAGATTGAGTTAAAACCATCATTTAAAAACCTTTCTAACTGATTAACATCATCACTAATCACTGAAATTAATTGACCTGAATTTTTATTTTCAAAATAATTTAAATCTAAATCTTGCACATGATTATAAGTATCTCGCCTTAAAATATGCTGTAAGTTTTGCGCAATCCCTCTCCATTTAACACTGAATAAATACTCAAATACTGACTCCAGGCCCCAAACAACTAAAGTGGCAAAAGCAATAAGTAATAACTGGCTTAATGGCTCAACAAAACCAAACTTTGCTAAAAATGAATTTTCTTTATTAACAACAACTTCAACAGCTGCACCAATAAGTAATGGCGGGGCCAAATCAAATATTTTATTTAATATTGAATAAAAACTGGCTATATAAATTTCTATTTTTAAACTTTTTGTATAATTTATTACCTTACTTAGTGGACTCATCGTAGTAATCTCCCCTATTTTACTTAATACTATAGTCTAGGTAAGTTTTCCTAGGCTACTTACTAATACTTAAATCATTCGAATATATTTAAAATTACTTACTTTTTAGCCATTATTAATAGCTAGATTTAGCCCAAAGGCCTGCACAGTAATCACCGCCATTCCCCGATAAGCTATTAACAATAATGATCTGACAAAAGGTACGTCTATGAATAAGAAATATTGGTTTTTAGTTATCAGCTTAGTTGCTATCGTATGGGGATTAGACCGTATAACAAAAATATGGGCGCTAGAAACAATCGTTGGATTTCAGTTTTATGGTCCTCTTGGCTTTGTCCTCCACCGTAACCCTGGAGCCATGCTTGGAATGTTCTCAGATCTACCTCCAGTTTTAAGAGTTGTTTCATTATCGACTGGTGGTGCATTTTTAGTTTTTATTTATACTTTTATTCAATACTTACTACCTAAGAAATCTCTAGGTCTAAGATGTGGTATGTCCATATTACTTGGTGGGATACTTGGGAACGTACATGATAGGATAGCCTGGGGATCTGTGGTCGATTTTATCACAATAGGGAGTAGAGAAAGCGCCTCTCCTGCATTTAACGTTGCTGATGCTTTGCAGTGGGTGGGCTATGGACTCATTGTCGTCAACCTAATTAAAGAAGGTAATCAGTTGTGGCCCAACGAAAATGAACGAAAACAAATGTGGGTCAACCCAAGGTTTCAAACTAGATATATTTTGAAGTTAATGTCCATTGGAGCTGGGTTCTCAGCCATATGTGGCGTTTTCGCTTATACTTATCTTAAAGTTACCATTGATGATTTAGTTATTGGCAGGTCTACAACAATTGAAAATAAATTTATTATTCCATTTTTAATTACATTTGCCTGTATTTGCGGAATTTTTATGATTACATTATTTATTATTGGAAGAATATTATCTCACAGAACTGCTGGCCCAGTTTATGCTTTTGAATTGTTTTTAAAGGATATAGCAAATGGTAAAGATAGAAAGTTTAAACTCAGAGCTGGAGATGAATTTGAACATTTAGAGGACCTAGCAGAAGAAATTCGCCTACTAGTTAAACAAAATTTTAATCAAATCCAAGATAAACTAGCCGTAGAAGATCCCGATAAAAAGTTAGACCCTACGGGTTAGCCCGTATGAGCGAAGCTCATGTAAGGGCGATAAAAAAAAACTTTTAACTTGTAGCGCTTCCGTCCCCATTGGACGGTGCGATGCTAGTTAAAGTTCCTTCACTCAATTGATATACAAAAGCTTCTAATTTATAGCGCTTCGTCCCCAATGGGCGATGCGATATGGATTAGAGTTCATTTTTTTTGTTAGCCCGTATGAGCGAAGTTCATGTAAGGGCGATAGATTAAAACCTTGAGAGTGTAGCCGCCAGGCGAAACGTAAAGATCAATGAAGAGACCTCAGTGAGCTTTGCTCACGCTAGTTAAAGTTCCTCCACTCAACCGATATACAAAATCTTTTAAGCTTTAATATCAGTTATCTTTTCTACATAGTAGCGCTTTAACTTTGGTGATTTCAGGTCGTTAGCTACCAAAAAATCTCCAAGTGGGTTTCTAACTACAGAGATAGGTAGTACTTTACGAAACTGCCCTGGCTTAGAACCACCTTGATATACCAAGTCCACTTCTTTTTTATTTTCTGTGGCAGTTATTAAGTCTTTATGAACTTTATTTTCTCTTAATTTATTCATTGAGAAGTTTTGCCACTTTAAGTGACTCCCCTGAGCTAAAATCACACTCTCTAGTGTTATAGGTTCAGCTAAAGTTTCTAGGCATTTATAAAGTACAGAGGCACAAGATCTGGCATCATCCAAAGCTCTATGGGCTGCACCTGGGTCTATGGAGAAATGTCTCATTAAAGTTTGCAAACGATGATTTTGAGTTCCCGAGATACGGGCTATAGCCAATAAACTAGTACAAATTGCAGGATATTTTGGCAGCTCTATATTATAGTTTTCAAAATCATAAGCCAAAAAGCCCAAGTCAAATGGGGCGTGGTGGGCTACACAAACACTACCATCTAAAAAATCACGAAACTTCGGCAACACCTTCTTAATTTTAGGCGCATTAGCAACCATCTCATTGGTAATATTGTGAATTTTAATAACTGAATCACTCATTTGGTGGTCTGGCTTCACTAAGGTTTGATAACTATCTACCTCTTTACCATTAAGCCATTTAACAGCAGCTATTTCACAAATCTGTGATTCAATGGGGTACTTGCCAGAGGTTTCAAGGTCTAAAACCACAAGTGGAATGCTATCGATATTTATATTTAAATCCAAAATTCCCTCTGCCCGACTAGGGTATGCTGACAATCCATAAGCTTTCTATTATTATAGCTAAATATGGTAGAATTTCTACCTTATTTATTGTTAAATAACAGTAAGCTTCATTACTAATCATCTAGGGTAGAACATGAAAAGAATAATTAATTTTTTTGCACGCGAACATATAATTGGAAATTTAATTACCATATTTATTTTAGCCATTGGCATTTACAGCATCCTCAATATTAGAAGGGATATCTTTCCAATTGTTGAGTATGATGTAACCACAATCAGAACTCTCTTGCCGGGCGCCTCACCTGAGCAAGCTGAAAAATTAATTATTAATAATATTGAAGAAAAACTAAAAGAAATTGATGGCATCGATGAAATACGCTCTACCGCCACTGAAAGTCAGGCACTCACGGTTATTAAATTAGATGCTGATGCTAGAGATGTGACTAAAACTAATGCTGATATTCAAAATGCCATTGATCAAATTGATAACCTACCTGAAGATGCTGAAAAACCCATTGTAAGAATATTAGAGTCCGGGCTTATCCCCGTTTTAGAGGCTAATATCTCTGGTCCATTTAATGATTTTGAAATTAGAAAAATATCTAAGGATTATGCCGACGAAATTGCTCTTATTGATCAAGTGTCTAAAGTAACTAAACTCGGCTACCAACCCATGGAGTATTTAGTCAGTGTCGATGAGCGAAAATTAAATAGAACTAATGTATCTATTAGCCAAGTAATTCAAAGCATTAATTTACAAAATATTTCAGTACCCGCCGGTAAAATTACTTTTTCAGATGGAACAGAGCAGTTAGTTAGAACAGAAGGCCAATACGAAAATATAAAGCAAATTGAAAATACTCAGCTCAATACAAACCTTGATGGTATTGGTGTCAAACTTAAGGATGTAGCTACTGTTACTAAGCAATTGGAAGACCCCACTAGGCTATATAAAGCTAATGGAACTCAAGCTATTATAATGCGAATAACTAAAAAAATTAACGCCGATGCGTTAAAACTTGTGGATAATATCAAAGCCAGTTCAGAAAAATTTAAAGATAAGTATGGCAGTGGAATAGAAATTAATTTTTCTCGAGATATGTCAGTTTACCTAAAAAGAAGGCTCAAGGCCTTAGGTGGAAATTTACTTATAGGTTTAGTTCTTGTTATTTTAATTTTAACACTTTTCTTACCATGGCAGGTTACCCTAGTAGTTTCCGTTGGTGTTCCTGTAGCTTTACTCGGCGCCATAGCCACGGCTTATATGTTTGGGCTCTCAATAAATTTAATCAGTCTCATCGGGCTCATTATTGTCCTTGGAATGCTCGTAGATGATGCCATAGTTGTCAGTGAAAATATTTGGCGTCAGTACGAGAACACTGGCGACAAAATGAAATCCATCACAGATGGTTGTTTAGAGGTTTTAGGGCCTGTGACGGCTTCAATCCTTACAACTGTATCTTCGTTTGCACCTATGCTATTTATGACCGGGATATTTGGAGCATTTATTTTTCAAATACCACTTATGGTAATTATAGCTCTTGCCTTTTCCATGTTTGAAGTTTTCTTAATAATGCCTTCACATTTTTCTAATTGGGTTAAAGATGGTGAAAAAGCCAAAACTAAAAAAACTAACTGGTTTGACCCAATCACTGTTAAATATAAAATGTATGTGGCCTGGAGCCTTCGCTTTAGATATTTAATGTTAGTTGCTGGGCTTGTGCTATTTGTTTCCACCGTCGGTTTAGTATATGGCCTTGGAAAATTTAAATTATTCAGCTCCGATGGTGTTGATTTCTATTTTGTAAAAATTGAAGGTCCAACTTCCATATCTTTAGAGGGCATGTCTGATTTGATTAAGCCAATTGAAGAACTAATTGCTGGGCTGCCTAAAGAAGAAGCAACCGATTACTTAACTACCATTGGTATCTTTCAAAAAGATAACCTTGACCCGCAAACTAAATATGGAAATCAGTTCGCCAGTATCCAAGTAAACTTACCCGCAAAGTTACCTAGCGGCCGAACAATTAATACAATTATTGCAGACCTAGAAAAAAAACTAGTTAAGCCTGAAGGCATTAGAAGTGTATCAATTGAGATGCCGAACCAAGGCCCACCAACAGGGCGTGACGTATCAATTGATATTACTGGGGAAAATTTTGATACAATACGTGAAATAGTTGTCAAAATAAAAAAGCAACTCATTGCTGATAACCTGTCAAAGAACATTGAAGATTCATTTATTGAAGGTAAAGATGAATGGCTTATACGCCCTCGACAAATACCAATGGCCGCCTCAGGAGTTTCCATGGCTCAGCTATCACAAAGCTTGAGGGCTTCATTTGAAGGAGTTATTGCCTCATCAGTAAGAACACTTGATGAGGAAATAAACATTCGAGTAAAACTAAAGAGTGCAGACAAAAATTCATCGGATGTAAAAAATGAACTCAATAAATACAAAGTGGGTAATCGGCGTGGCAACTTAACGCCAATTAAGCCACTCACTAAAATTGATAAAGTTAAATCCCTAAGCATGATACAGCATTTAAATCATAAACGGGTTATTAATCTATCGGCTGAATCAAAAGACCCCAGTAATGCCCGTTTGCCAATGACTAAAATTAAACCTAAGGTTATGGAAATAGTAGAGCAATACCCCGGCTACTCTTATTCGTTTGGTGGAATGGACAAAGACACTGACGAATCTATGCGTTCACTTTTCGTCTCATTTGCTGCAGCCTTCTTTTTTATTTTCTCACTACTTGTAGTTACTTTTAGAAGCTTGCTACAACCAATATTAATATTAACATCAATTCCTTTAGGTTTCGTTGGTGCCATTTTAGCAATGCTAGCTCATGGACGCCCCTTTGGTTTTATGTCTTTATTGGGAACAGTGGCGCTTGCGGGAGTAATTGTTAATAACTCTATTGTTCTTACTGACTTTGTGAACTCCTGCAGAAAAAAAGGTCAAAGACTATCAGAATCTATCGTTGAAGCTGCAGGAAAAAGGCTAAGACCTATTGTTTTAACTACAATCACAACAGTGAGTGGACTTATGCCTACAGCATATGGAGATACAGTCGAAAAAATATTAGGCATTGGTGGCTCTGATCCATTTATTGTACCCATTGCTCTAGCTCTTGGCTGGGGGCTTTTTATTGGCTCTATATTAACTTTAATTTTCTTCCCGTGTTTTGTACGTATTTTAGATGATATTCAAAATTTATTTAAACGACAAAAATCTTTATGAATAAAATATTTTTTGGTTTAATTTTTATTGCTTTTGGGTTTACTTGTTTTCAACAGGTAAACCATCTACCCACGCAAGATGTTATAGGCCCCATGGCCGCACTCAGCCAGTCTGTCATTGATTCATCAAACTCAGCAGTCACTTTAGCTATAGGCCTCATCGGAATCATGGCGTTTTTTTTAGGGCTTATGAAGGTGGCAGAAAATGGAGGACTATTAAAATCTCTTAATTATTTACTACGACCGTTTTTAATAAAGTTGTTTCCAGATATACCTAAGGACCACCCTGCCATGGGCTCCATAATTATGAATATGTCGGCAAATATGATGGGCCTAGCTAATGCTGCCACTCCTTTTGGTATTAAAGCTATGCAAGAGCTGGAGGAGATCAACCCCAATAAAGGGACAGCCAGCGATTCAATGATTTTATTTTTAGCATTAAACACATCAAGTGTTACTTTATTGCCAACGGGAGTTATTGCTTTAAGGGCATCAGCAGGCTCCATAGACCCTGCTGGCATTTTACCTACAACCTTATTTGCTACGTTTTGCTCAACAGTAACTGCTATTATTATTGCCAAGTTATTTACAAAATTTAAAAACAAAAATAAAAGTAAACTTAAAGCCCCAAAAGTTAAACTCAGTTGGCCCCATTATCTTTTTGCCTTTAGTTTACTGTCAGCAATTCCATTATTAATATTATTTGGTGCTAGCGCTTCACCTTATATGATCCCAGTGCTAATAGTTTCCATATTTTTATATGGAGTAATAAATAAAGTTCCTATTTATGAAGCTATGGTTGATGGTGCTAAGGACGGTTTTAATATTGCCGTTAAAATCATCCCATTTCTTGTAACCATCTTAGTAGGCATAGGAATGTTTAGGGCCAGTGGTGCTTTAGATTTTTTCATTAACTATTTGTCTAAAATAACAAACCTCTTTGGATTACCAGGTGAGGCTCTACCTATGGCTTTACTTCGCCCCCTATCAGGTTCTGGTGCCTACGGAGTACTTGCTGCCACAATAGAAAACCCAAGCATTGGCCCTGATAGTTATATTGGTTACCTTGTAAGTACAATACAAGGAAGCACTGAAACCACATTTTATGTTTTAGCTGTATACTTTGGCGCTGTACAAATAAAAAAAATGAGACACGCCCTACCCGTTGCTTTAATCGCCGACCTAGCTGGAGTTATAGGCGCAGTCATTGCCTGTAGGTTGATGTTTGGACATTTAATTAACTAAAGCATGAGGGCCATTCTGAGGCTAGAAGATTCTTCGTCTGTGCCTCTGGGTCACGAATTACTTGAAACTATATTACTTTATAAATAAAAAAAGCCCACTCACAGTCATGAGTGGGCTTGATAAATATTAATAATTTTCAGATTACTTCATATCTAAATTTACTTGGGTAGCTCTAGATATTGCCTGTGAAATATTATTTTTAATTTGCGTTTCATCACTTGCACTGGTTAACACAGCTGCTGGGTTCACTCTAGATTTTGGCTTAGCTTGAGCTACTTCATGACCAATTTTTGGACTGGGCATAACATTTTGACCTTGCTCAATCATAGTCAAATGTGATCCGACTAATGCTTTTAAGTTATTTTCAAATTGCATTCTAACTTTTTTAAGATCAGTGATTTCTTGATAAATTACTTTTAGTGAATCTCTAGCATCACGTACGATGGCTTCTGCTTTTTGATTGGCATCATTCAGTAGTAGTCTTGATTCTCGCTCTGAATCTACACGAATCTTGTCTGACATTTTAGTAGCTGTAGTGATTGTACTTTTAAGTAACTCATCACGTTCTTTATATTCAATAATTGCCAAATCTTTATCACGAGCAGTTTGCCTTAAACTATTACGTTCACTAATTAAAGCTTCCATCTCTGCTGATACTAATTTTAAAAATTCAGTTACTTCTTCTGGATCCAGACCCATCATTTTTCTTGAGAAACTTTTATGGGCTATGTCTATTGGAGCTATTTTCATTCTTACCTTCCTTTCCTTAGAAATCATTGTACTCATCATGAGATATTCTGACTAAATATTTAAATATCAAGACTATAAAACCTAGACTTTGGCCTATAGCAATCTTTGCTTGCTATGGGATAATAAATTTCTCAAGTTCTTTATCTCGCATTATTGCCTTTTCAAAGCTCACTCTAAATACTCGATCCAGCTCCATTTCATTCATTGATGTAAGACCAGCCTGAGTTACACCCTTTTTAGAGACCACTTTACTCTGAAGATCGGTTAATGAAAGCTCCTCACTATTTTCGGATAACCTTACGGCACCTTTAAATGTATCTCTGATCATTTTTTCGGCAGTTTTTTTACCAATCCCGTACTGCTCTAACCATTCAGACCAATAAGTCATAATTTCAAATACAAAACCAATCCCGCTGCAAACCCCTACAGTAAAAGCTGCAAACTCTTCTTCGTCTTTTAATTCATAGACTTCGCCTATAGACTCAAACAATAAATCAATTGTTGCATCTAGAGCGTCATCATCTCTCGGGTGATAAAAGCCTACAGCTCCAGCTGAAACAGACGCAGCTGTATTTGTCATGACACGAACTAATCTTGTTGATGTAGTTATAATTGACTTTAAAGTATCAAAGGAAACGCCTGCTGCTAAACTAATTACAATTTGATCCTCTCTGAAGTTAGATACAAATGGCTCCACGGCCTCCATAAAGTCTTGGGGCTTAACAGCAATAATAACTATATCTACTTCATCAATTAACTCATCATTGCCAGGAATATAATTTATTCCAAAGTCTGTTACAATTTTAGCCGACTTACTTTCTGAGCGGTTTGTGAATGAAATTTGGTTAGGGATAACAGTGTTACTATTTAATAAAGATTTTAAAATCGACTGCGCTAAGTTACCAAAGCCAATAAAGCCTATTTTGTATTTATTTAAAGCTGACATTCTAACCCCTTAACTTCTAGGTCCCATTAATACAGTACCAAGCCTTATGTGTGTAGCTCCATACTGGATGGCCTCTTCATAGTCACCCGAAGTTCCCATGGATAAATACTTTATATCATGATTCACTGAACTTTGCCCACTATCTTTAAACTCTTTTTTCATGTTAAATAATTCTTTGAAATACTTTGCTCCATCGCCAAGAGATGGCATCGTCATCAAGCCACATAAATGAACATTTTTATAAGTATTAATTTTTTTAATTACTTCAATATAGTCTAGTTTTGAAAACCCACTTTTAGTGGCTTCATTTGATAAATTTAGTTGAAAAAAAATTTTTTGAATAATACCCAGTGACTCAGCAATTAGATTAATTTTTTCAATTGTTTTAAGCTTACTCACCGATTGAATAATATCGAAGTGACCCACAATTTTACTAAGCTTATTAGACTGGATGCTACCAATGTAATGCCAATTAATTTCTGAAGAAGCCAGTTCATTTTTTAAATCACCAAACTCATTTATATAATTTACTCCTAAATTAGAAATACCTAAATTTACAATTTCTTTTACTTTACTTATAGGTTGTTTTTTACATACAGCAATGATCACAGCATCAGAATTATGTTTACTTAAAGTTTGATTAATTAAATTTAAATTATTTTTCAACAAGCTCAAGTTCCCAACCTTTATCTTTTAATTGTTCTTGAAATTCCTCAATGGGAAAACCAACGATATTGTACCAAGAGCCCTCATGTGACTCGACAAACTTACCACCCAAGCCCTGAATTGCGTAAGCTCCAGCCTTATCCATAGGCTCACCTGTGGCAATATAGTCTAAAATTTGTTTTTCACTAAGGGTTTTCATTTTAACTTTACTTGTTTTTACAAAATTTAACCATTCTTTTGTATTAGTATTAAATAAACTCACCGCAGTCTTAACTTCATGAGTAGAGTTTGAAAGCTCAGATAAATATTTTTTGGCTTCACTTTCATCGCTTGGCTTGCCCAAAACCTGGCCTTTATTACAGACCATAGTGTCACAACCAATAATTAAAGAGTTAATAATGGCACCTTGGTCTACGTAATCTAAATAAACCTGTACTTTAGTCTTAGAAATCTCACATAAAGCATTATTAAGACTCAGGTTTTTATCAAATAACTCCGATGTTTGTACTGTAACTACAGAAAATTTGTAGCCAAATTCTTTAAGTATTTGGCTACGTCTTGGAGATTTAGAAGCAAGTATAACTTTGAGCATATTTATTTATGTCTCATAAAACATTAGGGAGCAAGCAGAACTATGAGCCATATATTATTATTGTCATCATTAGGCTTGATTGGTTTGAGTGTTTACTTATTTATTTCTACAATTTTAAAAAACACTGCCAATGAAGATGCCTTAGCATGGGCCTCTGGCAATGAGCCAAGTAAATCAAAGTCTCCAGTTGTTAACTTCTCAAGAAAATTAGTCCATAACTTTACTCTTGGCTATGCCCAAAAAGTTAAAAGTCTTAGCTACAGAAAAAAAGTGGAGGATAAGATACTAACCGCCGGGTTAACTAGCGAACTCAATGTTGATGAGTTTATTGGCTTGCAAATATTATGGGGTATCGCTGCACCTGCTCTCATGTTTATTTTAAATTTTGCTCTACAACTGGGTTACAGCAATTTATTATGTGTCATGATTGGCCTACTAGGTTGGTTCTTTCCACATTTTTATTGCATGAGTCAAAAGAAGTCGAGAAACTCACAAGTAATAGTAGAACTTCCATTTTACATTGATATTCTAGCTCTCTCAACCGAAGCTGGTTTAGACTTTATTGGCGCCATTCAAAGAATTGTTGATAAAGCAAAAGACACTCCCTTAGCTAACGAATTTGCTATAGTTTTAAAGGATATTAAGCTTGGTAGTTCAAGAGCAGACTCTTTAAGAAAAATGTCTAGCCGCCTTGATATGTCAGAAATAACGAGTTTCTGTGCAGTAATTATAGATGCTGATCAGACTGGCGCAAGTATTTCGCAAGTGCTTAAAGACCAGTCAGTACAAATGAGACTCGAAAGATTTGTTAGAGCTGAAAAAGCAGGGGCTAGAGCCTCACAGGCCATCTTAATGCCAATGATGATGTTTATTTTACCTGCTGTATTTATTATGGTGTTTGCACCTGTAGTCATTCAATTTTTTACGGGAGGTAACTAATGTCAACAAACCTTCAATGCAAAAATTTAAAAAACAATAATGTTATTTTTAGTTCTCTTGAAAAGCCGACCAACTTTTTTAAAAGAAATAATGGTTTAATGTTCAGAAAAAAACTTTTAGACCACGAAGCTTTAATGATCACAGGTTGTAATTTCATTCATACTTTTTTTATGAAGTTTAGTATTGATGTAATTTATCTAAGTAAAAAAATGGAAATTAAAGAAATTAAAAAAGATATCAAACCTTACCGACTTACTCTTCCCGTCTTTGGGGCATCATCTGTTATTGAGTGTGCGGCAGGGAATGTAAACATTTCTGAACTATCTAAAGGAGATAAGCTTTATGTTGGTTCTTAAAATTCATAATGGGCCACAAGCCGGTAAAGAAATTCCCTTACAAGAAGGAACATATGTACTAGGACGATCTGATAAAACTGACATTAAAATTGCGTCCTCACAAATATCTAAACAACATGCTGAAATTTCAGTTCATGGGACCAGAGTTTTTATTAAAGATTTAAAGTCTAGAAATGGAACATTTATCAATGGGCTGCAAATTCGCGAGGAAGAAGTCAAACCCAAAGATAAAATTACTCTACATGATATAGTAATTACTATTAAAGATAATAACACTAGTTTATCTTCACATAAAAAAGAAACACAAATGCCATTTGTCAATCAAGGGAACCTCGCTGTAGATCAAAACCAATATCAAGAATCACTTTTTGATCCGGCTACTCAAAACCAAGACCACAGCCCACAACCTGAAAAACAATTGAGCATGCAAGAAAAAGTAGACCATTACTTAGAGTCAGTAATGCTACCCGGAGTTTATAAACTCACTGAATGGCTAGATTTCAAATGGGTACTAGGATTATTTCTTGGTATACTAATTTTATTAGTCACAGTTTTATCAACAATTCCTGCAATTAGCTTGCTAAAATCAAGCGTAGAAAAAGAAAGTCAACGACGAGCACTGACTATAGCTAAAAATATGGCCCTAATAAATAAGTCACCTATATCACGGGGCATACACTCAGCGATTAATTTAAATTCAGCAACCAATGAAGCAGGTGTGTTAAAAGCTATTATTGTCGACTCCAATGGATCCATTATTGCTCCATCCACTAGTGCAGGTAAGCACCCCAACATACCGTTTTTACACTCAGCAAGGCTAGATGGAAAAATAGCTGTAAAACAAATAAACAGTAATGAAATCGGGGCCATCGTACCTATTAATACTTATAATTCTGAGACTGGATCGCAGTCAGTTTCAGCATATTCTTTTGTACTTTATGATATGGGCTCAATAGCTATAGATGATGGCAGGACACTAAGCCTTTATATACAAATATTTTTTATCTCTCTTATTGTGGGCGGAATACTACTCTACTTCTTGTTTAAGATTTTCGAGTATCCAATTGCTCAGGTTAACTCTCAGCTTGATAAAGAATTAAAAAACCCTATGGGCAATATCTCGTTAAAATATAATTTTAATCTTGTACAAAAACTTATATCAAATATAAATAGTGCCCTAACGCGCAGCCAAGCTGATGAAAGCCACCAGGTTCTTAATTTTGACAGAACTGCAGAAATAAGTAATTTAGTTCAAATTATTGGTTTTCCAGCAATTGCAATTTTACACCACAATAATTCAATTTCAGCATTTAATGATGTTGCTGGAGAAGTACTTGGTTTTAGCAATGATAGCATTGGTCAAAAAGTCGACTCACTCGGCGATCAAGCATTACGTCTTAACTTAAAGGATCTAATTGATCAATGTACAATAAACCCAGCAATGCTAATTAATAATCAACTTGAAATAGCAGGCTCACAATACGATTTAATGGGACAGTCTGTATATGGAACTAGTGAGATAGAGTATTTTATTGTCTCATTCATTCCACAAGAGGAGAGTGAATGATAAAAAATAATGAATCAAATTCATTATTATATCTCCAAGTTGTAGCTGGCCCGCACAAAGGCGAAGTTTACCCTTTATCGAATAAAAGCGTCATCGGGAGAGACCCTAGTTGTACGATTTCATTATCTAAAGATAATCGCATTAGCCGTCAGCATGCTGTTATTGTCTTTGCTAATAATAAATTTTATATAAAAAATTTAAGTAAGAGCAATAAGCTCTTTAAAAATAAAAAGAGTATAAAAGAATCTAAAATTGACTTTACCGATAGTATTACAATCGGAAGCTCTGCGTTTAGAATGGTGCTTAAAAAAGAAAAAAGTGATAGCTTTAGTAGCGGAAAATTTAATAAAAAGAAAAAAACTAAAAGAAAAATTAACCCAGTTACACTTATAATAGGTTTAATTTTAATTGGAATGGGCTATATGAAACTTCAGCCAGACAATAAAGGCTTATCTGAAAAAACTAAACGTGAAATTACTAGTCAAAGCTCTGCTGTTGTCAGCCAACCTATAAGTCTTAACGATTTAGGCTTAAAACCAAAAATAAATGTAAATGCACAGTCACAGTACGTAAAAGGTTTTAGAGACTTTAAAAAAGGACAATACGAAAGAGGTGGTCTACACTTTCAAAGGTGCTTAGCCTTTGATCCAAACCATAAACTGTGTAGCAGGTACTTAACTCTCTCACAAAAGAAAATACAAGAATTAATCCAATATAATGTAACTCTTGGCAGGAAGTATAAAGACCAAAAACAATACAAAGCCTGTGGTGCAGCTTTTAGAAATGTAGCTTTCATGATTAAGAGAAAAGACGACAAGATTTATCAAGAAGCCATTGAAAATGAAAAGTTTTGTCAAAGTATGTTGGAGGGAAATTATTAATGAATTTAAAAATAATTTCTAACAACACAGTTCTTTCAGATACAAATTTATTTGTCGGCCAAGAATATCTAATTGGTCGCTCACAAGACTGTGATATCATATTAGATGCCAATAATGGAATTTCAAGAAAACACCTTAAACTAACAGTCAATAATGACGAAACTCTAACTATTGAGCTTCTCTCTAAGTTAGGTGAGCTTATCTATAATGATGAGTCTATAGAAGAGTTAACAATTCCATATGGTGAAAAATTTTATATTGCTGATTTTGAATTTTTATTTGAGAAAACAGTCGAAGCTAGCTTAGAAGCTAATGAAGAAGTATTAATAGCATCTGATGATAGTGAGAGTGATATAAATCTTAATTTAGAGAGCCCAACTAGCCCAGCTTTAAACGAGCCAGAACTACCTGAGATGGCTAACCTCAGTACAGAAGACTTTGACGAAGAAAATACATTAACAGCAACAAATAAACTATCTGTGGTCTTAAATGTCATGTCTAATACCAATGGAAAAGTTAAAAAATCTTATGAGCTCGAAGGCAATAATTGGATTATAGGCAGAGATGACAAGTGCGGACTCACTTTACCTTATCAATTTGTTAGTCGAAAACATTTTGAATTAGTAAAAACTAACGAAGGCTTCTATATTTTTGACTTTGGCAGTGTTAACGGAACAACAGTTAATGGTAAAAAACTTCCTAAAAAAGAACATATTAGAATATATAATGACGATATAATTGAAATAAAAAAATTAAAAATTAAAATTGAACTTAAAGATGATACTTACAACGATAAAATTAAAGATTTAAAAATTGATGATACCGATCCGTATAAATTTAACAAACCGCTTGAGGTAGAACAATTTTCATCAGATGAGTTCTTTTTACCAAACCAAAAAAAGGCAAAGACATCAAAACCAGGAAAGTCTATTATGCGGGCACTAATAGCCTTAGTTATTATAGGCGGTGGTTATTTTTACATGAATCAAGATAAGACAACACAAAGAAAAGTGGCCAGTACTAAAAACAGCCAAGACTCAAAAAAACCTAAAAAAGCAGATGAAAATCAACTTTTAGTTAGTGACACTTTTAATACAGCTCAAAGCTACTATACAGAGAAAAACCATACAGCATGCATAAACGAGCTTGAAAGACTACATAAACTAGTTCCTGCGTATAAAAACTCTAAACAACTTGCAAGCCTTTGCCAGCAGGGCTTAGAGATAGAGGAAGAACAAAAAAACATTCGCCAAAGAGAACTTCAGGCACAAAGAGTAGAGGAAAACTCAGATAAAATAGCTCGATCATGTGAACAAAAATTTAATCAATTTAAATCAAGAGCTGCTTTAGACTCTTGTTTAAATCAATTATTGGTCCTAAACCCTGGACACCCAACTATTACCCAACTTCAAATAAAATGGGATGATATTGAAAGTCAAAAACAGGAAGCAATAAAAGATAAATTAGCCTATCAAAAGCAAATACAAGCAGGTAAAGCACTTATTAAAAGAGCTCAGTCTCAGAAAAAAAGTGGACAGTTAAAAAAGTCTATAAATACATTTAATTCATTTTTATCTCGAAATTACCCAAATAAAAATGAATTTAGTAAGCTTGCTAAACGAGAAATTGCCTCAATGAAATCTACTCTTGAAAGCCAAATGCAAAGCCTTCTCAGTGTTTGTCAAAATAGCCATAGTAGCGGGAAGGATAAAGAAACTGTTTACTCTTGTGAAAGCTTTCTTAAAAAGTATCCAAACAATGAGAAGGCATCAGAATACAGATATCAAGCTCTCAAAAAACTCCGTAGTAAAGCTAGAAAAATATACTCTGACGGAAATTTAGAGGAAAGCTTAGGAAATATTGCAGCAGCTAAGGAAAAATGGAATGAGATCTTAGGCTTTCATGTTAAGTCTGATGGTTACTACCAGAAAGCTAGACGTAAACTAAAAAAATATGGTGACAATTGAAGTTTGAAAATAAGTCCTACAGTAGTAATTTCTCTAACCCAAATCCAAAAATACATTTTGATAAGGATAATAAGTCATTAATTATTACTACATGCTGGGGCCATAATGTGGACTCATCACCTTATATTGAAAGTATACTAAATTTTTATAGCTCTAAACTAAAGGACCGTGACTTCACATCACCGTTTGGAAACTTAGATCACCTGGACTTTTATGAAAATACATTAAGAACATCAATATTAATGGCTAATCAGTCCTTTTTTAAAAAAAATAATAGTGACGAACTTGTCAGTGGTATGGAAGTTTTTGTACTTATTCAAAAGTCTAACACTTTATACATTGCACAGGTAGGGCAGCCTCATGTTCTTCTTAAAAGAGGAAAAAGCCTTAACCTAATTCATACTCAACCAGATTTAAGCTGTGAGTACACTAATGATAAGTATGAACTCCCTCCCCTCCCATCTAAGCTATTTGGAACAAACAAAAATCTTGATGTACATATTTCAAAAATTCACTGCAAAAAAAATGATCAGCTTGTACTTATTAAGCGCAGTAAAGTATTTCCATTTAACTTCACAGAAAAAGAAGAAGACATAAACCTAGACTCAGTTTCTAGTTATCTTGTCGCCAACAACGTCGACCTACCCTTTTGGCTAGGTATTTTAGACATCACTTAACCTTATCATATACCGTTTATGTTTTAGTTTTATACTGTAAAAACCGATAGATACATGTGAGCAATTTAAAACATAAAGATGATTTAGCACTTAATTACTTTCCTATAGTTTCGGACTTAAAGAACAACTCTATTTATGGGAATTATTTAGAGGTCAATATATTACTTGAAGACACAAAAATGTGTTCTTTTGATTGCAAGTATTGTTCGTTGGGTAAAACTGAAACCAAAATAAATACTATTAAAAACTTAACTTTCAATTCATCTTTAAAGATTATTGATGCGTTAGGTTCTAAACTTAATAATCTTTTATTAGCAAATACTAAAGTTGATACTATTTTAATTTCAGGCAATGGTGAGCCCACTTTACACCCACAATTTAGCGAAGTATCAGAATCAATATCTAAATGGAAAAATTCAATTTCCTCATTAACAAAAATTATTTTAATGACTAACGGTGCTCACTTTTATACAAAAAAATCATTAAGCGTTGCAAAATTTTATGATGAAATTTATTTCAAAATCGATTGCTCAGATGATATCACTTTAAAAAAACTAAATGCTCCAGTTGTTAGGCAAAGCATTGATAAACTTTTATATTCTGCTCAAAATATTGAGAATGTAAGTGTTCAAACAATGTTTGTCGAAGGTGCTATTAATAATATTTCTGACTCACATATAGATGATTACCTTGAGATTATTGGCATTATAAAGCCGAAAAATATTATTCTTGAAACTATTAAAGACGAAATAAACTCCTTAAAGCCAGTGACAGATATCTTTTTATATAATATTGCTCAGAAAATCCGAAAAAAGTTCGAGTGTAATATTCATGTTAATGCTTAAATCGATTAATTTCTTTAAATAAAGGCCTATAAGCGGGTATAAACTTCAACTTATCAATCCATGTGTTCTTAATAAATTTATCATTTGGGTAAAACCAAGAATAACCGTTAGCAATATTATATCGACCAACTTTTTTATTTAACATTCTAAAGTTGTATAACCTTGCAAAAAGCCTGATTTTTTTCTTTTTATCTTTTAAGTCTTTCTCTTTATTTAAAGACCATAGAACTAATGATAAATCATCTTTACAGTTTTTTAAAAATAAACTTTTTTTATTTTCAAGAAAGGAAGAAAAGCAGACACTTCTTTCGTCTTTTATTTCATAGTTATCTATATACTTTGAAAGGATAAACTGTAAGTCGCCATCTGCTCTATGAGCTTGTAGCTTATGTATTTGATTCCACTTTTTATTACTAAGCAGCCAGCTCACTAAATACTCATAAAAATCATCATTTTTTGTACTCTCTTCGATTAAAAACTCTATGGGCCATAATTCAATTTCAGTTTTGTCATGCCAAAACTGATAAACAAAGTCGCTTAGCATTTTATCTAAATCATTCGTAGGCCATACACTTCTTTTCGGAAGACCCAAACTACTTATTTTTTTTTCAATTTTTTTAAATTGGTAACTGTTTGAACCCAAACTGTTGATTTCTTGTCGATCAATCAGTGAGTTATAAAGTACAGGTTCATTTTTATGAAAATAAAGTATACTCCCAAATCTTACAGAGTACTTAGTTATTATTTCACCTGATTTATCTATCCAATTAGACTCACTTAAAATAGGTCGTTCACTATTCCAATCTGACACCGGCCCATTTAAACTTTTAATGAGATCTACACCATGATTTAATGCAAATGATGGGTTTAAACTCAACTTAAAATACTTTCTTAATAGAATTCCAATATCTACTAAAGATACATTTTTATCTATTGTCCAACTTATGCCTAAATCTCTGTTCTTTTTGGGAGGCTTAATTAATAAGGGAATATGGGTATTTTGGGAAAACAAATTTTCAAATTTTGCCACATTTTCTTTATTTGAAATACCATTTAGGCCTGTAAAAATAACCATAGTACTATCCCATTTATTTTTACTTTTTAAATATGAAATAATACCTGCAACAGACTCGCTTAATTCTTCAACCTGGCTACTTCTGGTTAAACTTCTTTCCACGTTGTCGTTATTGGTGGTTTTAAAATTTTTATAAAGTGGATCTGAGTAATATAAAAAACTAAAGGTTTTTTCATCATCTTGCTTATTATACCAGTTTTTAAATAAATTATTTATTTGATCGGCATTACGGTAAATTTTATTACTGGCAACTTTTATTTTATCATCAAATACTTCAAAACCTTGATCAATTCCTTTTTTTCTAAACATACTACCACCACTTGAGAAAAATGATGTTTTATAGTTATTACTAACTAGTAACTCAGGAGCTGTATTTACCCCTTCAGACAAGAAAGAACTTGCCGTGCTCAGCTTATGTTCAAATGAGTATTGGCCTGTAAAAATTGAAGCTACATTAGCAGCTGAATAGGTTGAAGGCACATAAGCATGCGTAAAGTAGACTGAGTCTTCACAAAGTTGCTTAAAACCAACTAAATTACTATCCATTACAATGTTGCATGATAAGTCCTCAAATCCTAAATTTTCTACACCTATAACTAAAATGGACCAAGCATTCTTCTTTTTAAAGCTACATGATGCGGAGATTACAATTAAAAAACATATAGAAACACGGACAAATAAATTCATACATTCGCATCTTAGCTTAATGCAAATGCCAATCCCACTAAATTTTTCTCTACCTAAAAGAATATATTGGATCAGGCGCTGCCCTCCCCAACTTTAACCCTAACGCATTGCAAATGAGGTGGCTTTACCAGTGGTCTAGTTAAGTTAGGATAAACCCTAAGTAGTTGAATTCTCACTGTCTTATAGCGATAATTAAGCTTCAATCATTGGAGATTTTATATGTTAACAGATAAATTTTTTACTATTGCTCAAATCGGACATGACGCCACATTGTGGATCCTGATTATTTTAAGTATTTTTAGCTTAGCCTTCATAATTGAAAGATGGGTGACTCTAAATAAATTATCTAATCAAAGTAAAAATGTTAACAAAAGAATTGGCCAAGCATTACTTACAAATGACCTTTCAGATATTGAGACTTTAAACAAAGACAGCCTTGAAGGTGAAGCCATAGCGTGTGGGCTTGCTCATATAAAAAATCATGGCTCAGCAGGCCTGCCAGAAATTTTTGAAACATATACTTTAAATAAAAAACCATTTTTAGAAAAATACTTAAACTTCCTAGCAACTGTTGGTTCAAACGCACCCTTTATTGGATTATTAGGAACTGTATTTGGCATAATGGACGCTTTTAAAGAAATGGCTGTGAGCCAAGGCGATGCTAGTGCGGTGATGATTGGTATTTCAAAAGCACTGATAGCTACAGCATTTGGTTTAGTTGTAGCCATCCCTGCAGTTGTTGCTTATAACCACTTCCAAAGAAAAGTTAAAACTCTTTTACAAAGCGTAAGAAGTGCTGGAAATATTTGTATGTCTTACTCTAAAAATAGATCAACGGGAGCTTAACATTGGCTGGAAGTAATTATCAAGATGATGACGAACCAATAGCAGATATTAATATTGTACCTTTCGTCGATATTATTCTGGTTGTACTAATTATTTTTATGGTTACCACACCATTAATAATGAAGCCCAGTATTAATGTAAATTTACCTAAGTCTACAAGTGGAGACAAAACTGAAGCTTCTAAACTAGCCATTAGCATCAGCAAGACTGGAGATATTAAGCTCAATGGTCAACCCACCACTAAAGATGAGCTCAGTACTTACGCAAAAAATATATTAACTGAAAAACCTGATATACAAGCTATTATTTCAGCTGATAAAGATATATCCCATGGTGATGTGGTAACAATTATTGATACTATTAAATCTGCCGGTGTTAAAAAGTTTGCTATAACTATTGATAAAAAATAAGAAGCTTTGTGTTAATTATAAAAGTGATCAATATCTATAAATGACAATCTTTAAAATATAGCTTGAACTAGATCTAATTAACTAATTAGCTTTTTAAATTGGCTTACAAACACTGCCTTAATTTCTTCAGACTCCATTTGCTCACCTGTTAGCTCTTGCATAGAAACCATGGTACTTGGAGCAAAACCACAGGGGTTAATACCTGAAAAAGCTTTATCATCTTTAAATATATTAATGGCTATACCGTGATAGGCCACCCAACGTCTTACTGCAATTCCGATGGAAGCAATTTTTTTATCTCCCACCCAAACACCGGTGGCTTCAAGGCTCTCCCCTTCCACTTCTATTTTTTCACAGCGCTGGTAGGCTTCAATGTTAAATTTAGCTAGTGTATTAATAACTACTTTTTCAAGTAAACGGATATAAGAAGTTACATCCTTTTTTTTAAATAGATTAAACTTATCGTAAGACAAATTCACAAGTGGGTAGATCACCAACTGGCTCGGCCCATGATATGTGGCCCTGCCACCACGTGGACTTTTTATAACCTCACCGGCCCAACCCCATAGATCCGACTCTTTGGTTGCTCGACCTGTAGTTACAACTGGCGCATGCGTGCAAAAAATAATTTCACCGGGGCGCTTATCATCATAAATTTTTTGAATTAAATTTTGTTGCTTTAAATTAGATTCATTATAATCAATTTGTCCCCAATCTGTGACTGGGAACAATTTATTATTTTCTTGAATCTCTAATTTCATATTAGGGTTTAAGCCCTAGCTGATGGGCTTTTAGAGCCACTGCTTTTAAGTGGCTTTTGGATCATATGAATAGCATGACCTAAAGTGGCTTCAGCAGCTTCCATCATTGTTTCCCCTAATGTTGGGTGAGGATGTATAGACAACGCTAAATCTTCAAGACGCGCCCCCATTTCAATAGCCAATACAGCTTCACTAATTAGGTTACTGGCTTCCGGACCAACAATATGTACACCTAATAAAATATTAGTTTTACTATCTGCAATCATTTTTATAAAGCCTTCAGACTCCATCATTGAAACTGCACGACCGTTGGCTGCAAATGGGAATTTACCAATTTTTAAGTCATTGTAACCCACAGACTTACACTCTTCTTCAAGCATTCCAGCAGAAGCAATTTCAGGGTCAGTAAATATAACCGCCGGAACTGTTTTTGCGTCATAAACACGATTATGACCAGCAATAACTTCTGCCGCAAGTACTGCTTCATGACTGGCTTTATGAGCTAGCATTGGCTGGCCTGCTATATCACCGATAGCAAAAATATTTGCGTGGTTAGTTCTCATTTGCGGATCTACTTTTACAAAGCCGTGATCATCAATATGAATACCAATTTCTTTGAGGCCCATTTCATCAGAGTTTGGCTTTCTACCAACTGTTAATAAAATCTTGTCAGAAGAAAAGGTTTTCATAGAACCATCTACTTCAGCACTCACTTCAAAAGACTTCCCTTTTTTCGTGTATTTTTTTGCAAAAGCTCCGTAGTGAATTTTAACACCTAATTTTTTTAGCTTTCTAGCTACAACTTGTACGCAGTCTTTATCAGCAACGCCAGCTAGTAAAGTTTTACCGGCTTCAAGTATTTCAACTTCAGATCCAAGTTTTGCTAAATAAGAACTGATCTCAAGCCCTATATATCCACCACCAATAACAACTACCTTTTTCGGTAGTGTTTCCATGGCTAAAGCACCCGTTGATGAGCAAACTTCGTCTTCATCGATGGCAAAACCAGGTATAGCGATTGGCCTAGAGCCTGTTGCTACAATAAATTTGTCAGCTTCTATTAATTGGTTTTCTTTAGAGCTTTTAACTTCTAATTGTTTAGTGGTTTTAAACTTAGCAACGCCTGAAATAATTTCTACTTTATTTCCTTTTAACAGCTGCTCAACACCTTTTGCCATTCTATCAGATACAGATTGCTTCCAACCCACAAGCTTTTTCATATCAAGGTCTATTCCCTTAATATTAATACCCATTTCAGGAGCATCATGCTGGGCACGATGTAAAAAATGAGCGGCAGTGATCATAGCTTTAGAAGGGATACAACCCACGTTTAAGCAAACTCCACCTAAGTACTCACGCTCAACAATAGCCGTTTTTAAACCGAGTTGGGCCGATCTAATAGCCGCAACATAACCACCAGGGCCAGCACCAATTACACAAACATCATATTTTGTAGACATAATATATCTCTCTTTATTTTAAAATTAAATCATATCCAATAATAAATGACTTGGATTTTCTATACGTTTAAAGAATGCATTTAAAAAGTTGGCAGCAACGGCACCATCAATAATTCTGTGGTCACAAGTTACAGTGTAGTTCATTACTTTTTGTGCTTTGAATTTACCGTCCATCATCACTGGCTTATCAACCATTTTATACATACCTAAAATTGCAACTTCAGGGTGATTAATAATAGGCGTGGCATATGTTCCACCAATACTACCAATATTAGTAATTGTTAAACAAGCGCCCTTCATTTCATCTAAAGAAAGCTTACCTTCACGGGCTCTTCCAGATAAATCTGTGATCTCCGCTGATAGCTCTAAAATAGTTTTTTGATCTGCATTTTTAATTACAGGAACTAGCAAGCCTTGTGGAGTGTCGGCAGCAAAACCAATATTATAATACTTTTTGTATACAATCTCTTCTGCTTCATCATCAATGCTAGAGTTAAACATAGGGAACTCTCTCATTGTAGCAATTAATGCTTTAATAATAAACGGCAAATAAGTAACCTTAACTCCATAACCTGCACCAATAGCTTTTACTTTAGCACGTGTTTTATAAAGCTCAGTTACATTGGCCTCATCCATTAATGTGAAATGAGGAACAATTTGCTTAGTAATTTGCATTTGCTTAGCAATTTTTCTTCTTATAGCACGAAGAGGAACTCTTTCTTCTTCTTGAGCATTGGTGCTATTAAACCTTGGAGCAATCGGCAACTGCATAGTTGGAGCGCCAGCAGATACCGCGCCAGCTCCTTTATTAAGAGCAAGTACATCTTCACGAGTTACTCGGCCGGCAAGACCAGAGCCCGAAACTGAATTTATATCAACATTCATTTCACGAGCTAATCTGCGCGTGCTCGGAGTGGCTAAAACTTTTGAGTCTGCAACAGGAGGCTGAATACTTGGGGCTGCCATTGCTGGAGAGCTTTGTGGCGCCGAAGTTGGTGCTGAAGAACTTTGTGGTGCCGGAGCTTCTTCTTTTTTAGCTTCTGCAGGCTTACTAGCTGTTGCCCCAGAGGAATCTACTTTTAACATTACTGTTTCAATGGGAACGATATCACCTTCACCAACTACTAACTCAGTTACAGTTCCTGAAATTGGACTTGGAACTTCTACTGTGGCTTTATCAGTCATAATTTCAGCTACAGGTTGATCAACTTCTACACTGTCACCTACTGCAACTAACCACTTAACCATTTCGCCTTCGGTTACACCCTCACCTATATCTGGTAAATTTACATTTTCAACGGCCATACTAAACCCTCACTTCTGGTTGATTTTCTTGTTGTTTATTTCTGTTAATAATTCCTGTCATAAAAAATTCTCCAGCTTTATAGGAACTTCTTACAAGTGGCCCACTGGCAACATATAAAAAACCCATATCTTCAGCAGTTTTCTGCCACCACTGAAATTTTTCTGGAGTTACATATTCTTCTACTTTCAATTTTAATTTTGTTGGCTGTAAGTATTGCCCAAAAGTAACCACATCACAACCCACCTCTCGCAAGTCGACTAAAGTTTGTATTACCTCTTCGTCAGTTTCACCTAACCCCAACATAATAGAAGTTTTAGTGTATCTGGTTGGGTCTATTTCTTTTACTTGCGCTAATACATCTAAAGATAATCTATACCCAGCTCTTGGGTCTCTCACTCTTTTTGTTAAACGCTCAACGGTTTCAACATTATGAGCAAACACGTCTGGCTTTGATTCTACTAATTTTTTTATTAGTTCTGTGCGGCCATGAAAATCAGGAGTTAATACTTCGACTAAAATATGTGGGCTTAATTTTTTTAACTCACGAACTGAATCGGCAAAATGCCCTGAACCTTCATCTTCTAAGTCATCGCGGTCAACACTGGTTAGAACAACATACTCTAAGCCCATTTTAGAGATGGCTACGCCTAGCTTTCTAGGTTCATCGTGATCTAAAACACCTTTAGGGTTACCTGTTTTTACAGAACAAAAACGGCAGCCGCGGGTACAGATCTCACCCATAAGCATAAATGTGGCAGTTCCACCACCCCAGCACTCAGCCATATTTGGACATCGGGCCTCTTGGCAAACTGTAGCAATATTTAACTCTTTCGATAGCTGTTTTATATTCGTATACTTTTCACCACTTGGTGGCTTAATTTTTAACCAGCTCGGTTTTGGCAATACTTTTTTAACTTCCATAAATACCTATTCTTTAAGTAGTAAAATCTTAGCCCTCCTTATAGGATTCATTTACAGGCTAAGCAACTGATATGTAACCCTTTTGAGACAATTTCAATTCCTTTTAATAATGGCTTTTTAAACTTGGCATATACTGGCTTAACTTGATTCTCAGGAGACAGAATTCAACTCGTGAGTTTATACCTCAATTCAAATACTTACCCACCGTGCTCAAACAGCTGCACTTGATAGCTTTATGTATGTTGCGGCGAGTCTTACTCTAGCTTTCTTTGAGTTTTGACCTCACTTATTAAGCTTGGCCAGACAGCTGAGTATGAGGTATTTACATCCTATGAAGTTCGAAAAAACATTAAAAAAAGCAAATTTTATTAAACGTTACAAACGCTTCTTTGCCGATATTGAGTTCAATGGCGAAGTTGTTGTCGCCCATGTGCCAAACACAGGAAGTATGAAGACTTGCCTGGAAGAAGGCGCACCCTGCTTAGTATCACAAACAGATGACCCCAAAAGAAAACTTAAATTTACACTACAAATGATTAAAACTAAATCTTCATGGGTAGGTGTAAATACACACTTGCCCAATAAAATTGTTCGTGAAGCTTTTGATGAAAAACTAATTCCATCTTGGAAAAAATATAAATATGCCCGTAACGAAGTTAAGTTACACGATAAAACTCGTATCGATATGGTATTAGGCAAAAATCCAATTTTAGTAGAAGCAAAAAAAATATCTAGTATTGATGATCTAAATAAAACTGGCGACAAATTTCACTTCGTTGAAGTAAAAAATGTAAGTTATGTCTTGAATAACAAAGCCATGTTTCCAGACTCTGTATCAACTAGAGCTCAAAAACATTTACAAGAAATGATGGACCTAATCGACATGGGTCATACTTGTGAGCTTGTATTCACAATACAACGCAACGACTGTATAAGTTTTTCTGCTGCTAAAGAAATTGATCCCAAATATGCTGAGCTATTACTTAAAGCTAAGGAAAAAGGTGTTAAAATCTCCCCTTATATTTGTAGCCTTAACAATAAATCTTTAAGTATTGATCCAATAAATAAGGTTCCATTTAAAAAATAAATCAGTGCATGTTAGTCACTTCTCTTTTTTTCCTTTGAAAATTTAAATGGAACTAACTCTCCCTCAGCCGAGAGCCCCTTATCTGAAATTATTTTCTTTAAATTATTTATTCTATCTTCAGTGGCAGGGTGTGAACTAAAGTACTTATCGTGCATGCCCTCGTCAGATTCTTTTATTTTTTTAAAAAAATGGGAATAGCCATTAATATGTTGATACTTATTATTTAAACAACCAAGAGCAAACTCATCAGCCTCGCTTTCTTGCTTACGGCTATAGCTAGATTGGACAAATATTTCAGCTAAACCCGTTAAGCCAGCGGAAGAATTGCTCCCACCAATTACGATATGAAATAAACCAACAATAAATTGAGTCACTAAACCGTTAATTGTATGCCTATGGTAGAAATGTCCTAATTCATGGCAAAGTACAAAACTTAATTCATTTTCACTTTTAGTTTGCTTCAGAAATCCACTTGTTAGAAAAATTTTTCCACCAGGTAGGATAAAAGCATTGGGAGTCCCTGATAAAGTTCCGGGGTTAAACTTGACATTATTTTTAGTTGTGGACATTTCCCAAAGCTGGTTTGCTAGATCCGAGTAATCACCTTTTTTTGCTTTTTCGTCACTTACAAAGTAATTATTTAAATATTTATATTCATTATCCATAGATATATTTTTAGCTAAAAGAAATCCTGCTAAATATAAAATTAAAAAACTAACACCCAATAAAATTACAACCTGAACTAAAAGACTTGCAAAAGTGAATAATGGGTGCTCACTTGAGCGATTTATATTTTCTGGCAAAGGGTCTGTTGGCTTATAGGTACTCACTGAATTATTTTAATCCAGTAGCATACACCATTACTTCAATTATAGGCTTACTGCCTTTGCGAGCATTCACATTATTTATATTAGTCGTTTCAATTTTAACATTAATAACTTCTTTAGCACCCCAGTCTCGCGCTTTATGAATCATTCTTAGCCTTGCCTCTCGACGCGCACGATCTAATAAACTCTCAAATGTTTTTAAGCGACCTCCAAGCATCCCCCTTAACCCTCCAACAAAAGTCTTAAAGTAATCCGATGCAACCACCATTTCTCCAATAAAAAGCTTTGAATGCTCATACTCTGGAGGTGGGTCAAATTTTTTACGTTCTTTCCATGTAAAACTACTAACAGGAAACTTACTAGATAACTTTTCTCTATCTATGATACTTTTGTAGTGTTTTTTTTCAAAATAGCTACCACAGAAATAGCCTGCAAATAATAATGTTATTAAAATACCTAAATTAATCATTTATTTTTACCGCTGTACCGTAAGCAAATAACTCCGCGGCACCAGCCGCAACTGAAGATGTTGCAAATCTCACGTTTATAATGGCATTGGCGTTCATCTGTTTAGCTTGCTCAACCATGCGATTGATCGCCTCTCGTCGACTTTCATGCAGTAACTCCGTATAACCTTTTAATTCGCCACCTAAAATATTTTTAAACCCAGCTGCGATATCCCTACCAATATGTTTCGCGCGTATTGTGCTACCTTGAACTAGTCCATAATGTTCAATTATTTCTTTACCAGGTACATAATCAATATTACTTATTACCATTTTAAACTCCCATAATTTCAATGTGTATTTAAGTATAGCCAGAGGCCATTTCAGAGTAAAGTAAATAGTTTTAGTAAACTTAATTCTATAATTTGTTATTGATAAAAAAAAGCCTTTCATAAATATGAAAGGCTCTTAAGATTTTTATTTTTATACCATTTACTTTTTTAAATGACGATCAATAATTTTCACGAAATGCTCTAGTGGGTATGCACCTTTTACAGTTACACCGTTAACAATAAAACCTGGCGTACCTGAGATTTGAAATTTTTCAGCTTCAGCTTTGTCAGAGTTAATTCTATCAGTAACTTCTTTTGAATCTTTAGTGCTATTAATTTTTGATTGGTCAGCACCAACTTCTTTAGCTACTTTTTTTAAGTAAGCTTCACCTTCATAAATTTTCTTTTGGTTCGCATATAAAATATCATGGAACTTTTTAGCTTTTGCCGGGTCCTGCAATGCAATGGCTTCATAGTATCTAGCTGCAGGCTCGGCATTTGGTTTAAATGGTAAATGCTTGTACAGAAGCCTTACATCATTTCCATACTTTTTCATAACTTCTTCCATTGTATTGGCAGCACGCGAACAGAACGGACACTGAAAGTCAGAGTATTCTACGATTGTTACTTTTGCATCAGCAGGGCCAACAAAAGCTCTCTTAGGATCAATCAACGGCTTTTTAGGGTTTTTAAACTCTTCCGCAAGCTGTTGCTCTTGCTCTTTTTCAGCATCTACACGAGCTGTTTTTTGTGCTTCCATTTGTGCTTTTTGAACCGTATCAAAAAAGGCCTTTGGATTTGCTTCAATAGCTTTAAAAACTAGCTCTGGGTTGTTTTTAATAGTGTCTTCAACCATTTTGGAACAAGACGCGGTTAACCCAACAATGGCTGTTAGTAATAACACTTTTAACTTCATAGACTTCCTCACTTTATATATGTTGTAAATTTCTTATGATTAATCATTCCATAGCATTCTCATCCAATTGTCATCTATTTGTAAAGAAAAAGTAACTATTTAGCTGTACAGACTAAGGTCCAAAACATTGTTTATTACCAATGGATAGCATCATTTTCTTGAGCTCTTAGCTTTAGCCATTATAATTATATGTATGATATACAAAATACTTTTCACATTATTGTTCGTAGTTAGTTCTAGTGCATCAACCTTAGATACTAATACCCTTCTCACCCTTGATTTAGACGAAGTTCGATCTATTGTTCAACAACATATCAACACCTCACAAGATATAGCTGTCAAAAGTCAGCAAGATGGTACTGAAAAAGAAAAAGAAGGTGATGTTGTATATGAGCTAAAGAAAGCACTACTCATTGTATTAGCAAGGCCTAACCGTGATTTCATGTCAGAAAAAGTACTTCCTGATGTTGAAAAACAGCTGGAGCGTTACGATGCCTACTTCCCAACTCTTGAGTCTTTAGTAAAGGAATCAGCAAGACTCTTGAAGGACGAAGAAACCCCTATTAAACTTCAGTCTGCTTATTTATACGTCATAGAAAATATTATCGCTGAGCTGCAACCCCAACTAAAAAAAATACCTGCAAGTAAAAAAGTCTTTAAACTTATAGCAAACTCTAATATTAAGATCTCAAGTAAGTTATCTAACTTTAGACGTTTAGAAAAAATGGAAAACAATGACTTTGACCCATCGGGACATGCTAGAAAAAAAATAGCTGAAGCAGAAGGGAAAAGTTCAAAACCATGGTGGAAATTCTGGTAAAAAAACTATTCTACTACCTAATATTCAATGAAATAAATTCAACGTTCAGCTAACCTCTTTAATAAAATGCAGGTCTACAGTATATAACTGTAATACGCTAAAAAAGAGGTTTTTTATGAAGTATCTTCTATTTATTTTACTGATGTTCTCAGGTTTAAACAGTCACTCTCAAGAGTCTAACTGCAAAACAGAGCGAAGCTATGGGCAACGTGATATATTGTTTTGTAACGAGGACCTTAGCTATTCAGTTATCACTCGGTACTACACTGACGTAAACTTAGGCGAAAGCTTATCAAGATCAATTGAATTCAAATACATTGAAGAAGCTGTTCGCCTAGCTGCAGATGAAGGTTTTGATTCCCGCTTTGACTACGAACCTAGTTCTGATGAGCCTGGAACTGTTGATTTAATTTACCCAAGTGATGGCGAGTTTGTAGTTTTTTTAACAATAATTGATGGTATAGAATTTGTTTTTGTTCATTGGGCCGATATTGATGATGAATCATTTAGCATCGTATTCGAAAAGCCTGAAAGTTATAAACCTGTTTATAGTTTATTTGAAAATTAATAAATTACAGAGCTAATATCTCCAGTTTACGCCAAAGATAACTTTATTTTCATCATTCACTTCATCAAAAGAATATACATTTGTAATACTAAAGTTGAGTTGATTATTTATGTATTTACGAAGGACAGTCGTTAAGTCTTCTTTGTCAGTATCGTAATAATTATCTAATCTAGTATTCCACAAGCCAGGAACACCAACATGATAAATAAAATTTACCCCACTAAAATCCAAATCACTATCGAAATCAATAATTAACTCATTTTTAATTCCATATGGGTTTTTCAGTCGTAGTTTAAGCTCTTTACCTGAAAGTGAATATTTAGCTCTTAACTTAAAGCCACCACCGACCCCTACTGAGGCATTACTTAGCTGCTTCTTAACTGCATATAAAGTTTTTGTATTGTTATTCCCCTTTAAGTATTCATCAATATGATACTCGGTGAGTTTTCTAAGCATATAATTACCAAATTTTCTTTTTCGCTTCACATCCTCTTCTAAAGTAACGCGTGTACCATCAAAACTCGTAAACTCTTCGTATCTATTCGGTGCCTGAAACGAAATTTGTGTCTCGGTATATCCAAACCTACGATGATATCTACTCAACATATCTTTTGAAAACTTTTTGGTGAAAATTAGTTTTTGTAAATCAACGGTTAACTCTTGTTGGTCAGGAGGAAGCTCAAACTCTACTACCTTTAAGTATTTTTCTTTTTCAACATCATCTAGGTAGCCTGGATGGTGCTTTTCCCTCGCATAGAGGGCTTCAGCAAAAATGCTCAAAATAAAGAAAACTAGAATCGAGGTTCTAAAAAAATTACACATAGCTTATCTTGGCTTATCGGGACTTTAAGCAATAGGCACTAGACCACAAGGAACAAAACAGGTAAAATTTAGACCTAAGTACTTAAATGTATTGAGTTTTTATCAAATTGATACGCGGTCAACTCAAAAGCACTTAATTAAAAAAAATTAACCTACTGTAATTTAGCCCTATTAGAGTAAATACCTATTTGATTTCAGTGATTTACTCTTATAGAAGTAACGGGTCTTTACTCATTTGTCAGGCTTTTTCTCTGGCCTATTGAATTGAGTTCAGGCCGTAATTTTAGACCTTAAAAAAGAGTAAGAACTTGGATATGACAAATACTTTTAAAAATAAATCTGACCTCCACCTCGCTCGTAAACTTTGGCACTTTATTGGTGTAATGGTTATTGTAGTATTTTTTAATATACTAAACCGGCAAAACGCTTTGCTTGCACTTAGTTTTTTTACTGCTTTATTTGTAAGCTTAGATGTACTTAGGCAAATGTACCCGACACTAAATAATTTAGCTTTAAAAGCAATGGGCCCATTTATAAGAGAAAGTGAAAGAAACTCATATGCCGGAACCACATTTTTATTAACAGCTGCTCTTATTGTTATTTTCTTTTTTCCGCCAAATGTAGCTAATCTTGCACTCTTGTTTTTAGCTATTGCTGACCCCGTAGCTAGTTTTTTTGGAATTCTTTATGGGAAGGACAAAATTGTAAACAATAAAACCCTACAAGGCACCTTTGCTGCCTTTGCGAGTTGTTTTTTAATTTCTATTTCATTTTATTTTTATTTTAACATCATGACTGAACGCCTACTCATGGTTTCCATATTGTCGGCTCTTGTCGGAGCTTCTGCTGAGCTTATTCCTATTGGGAAAATTGATGATAACTTTACACTGCCAATCCTGAGCTCAAGTTTACTTTGGTGTATCTTTTATTTCTTCGGAGGGTTTTAGCATGAACTCAAAACCTATTTATTCAATTAAAAATGGAACTAAAAAATTAGGAAAAAAAATAAATATTAATATTTATGTTTTACCTAACTTGTTTACTACTGCAAATATGTTTTTTGGTTTCTATGCAATTATTCACTCCATTAAAGGTGAGTTTGTTATTTCTTGTCATGCGATAGTAGCAGCAGCCATTTTTGATTTACTCGATGGCCGCGTGGCTCGCATGACTAACTCTACAAGTGAGTTTGGTGCCGAATACGACTCCCTTTCAGATATAGTTAGCTTTGGTATGGCACCAGCTATATTACTTTACCTTTGGGCATTACAACCCTTTGGCCGCATTGGCTGGCTGGCTAGTTTTTTCTATGTAGCTTGCGGTGGGTTAAGGCTTGCTCGATTTAATGTGGCAAAAAAAGTTTCTGACCCTGCCTACTTTGAAGGGCTTCCAATCCCTATGGCCGCGGGTATTGTAGCCAGCTCAGTTTTAGCCTTCACTGATTTACAACTTGAATCTTTAAAGTCTTATCCTCTCCTTGCTATGACTATTTTACTGAGTATTGTTATGGTAAGTAATTTCAATTATCGAAGTTTTAAAGACTTAGATTTTAAACAAAGATTGCCATTCAGTTATTTAGTTTTTGGTGTGTTTATATTTGCAGCAGTAGCTTACCGCCCAGAAGTTACTTTGTTTTTCGTGTTTTTGACCTATGCTCTTTTGGGCGCTATATTTGGTGTTTTCAGGTTAGGTAGAAAAAATCTTACTGAAGTTAATGAAATAGAAGAAGGTTAAAATGTCTAAAAATTTTAAAATTGGTTTAGTCGGCGCTACAGGCGTTGTTGGCGAAAAATTTATACAACTATTAAAAGAAAATAATTTTCCAGTTGAGGAGCTTCGCCCCTTTGCCAGTGAAAGAAGTGCTGGATTAAAAATTGATGAATTTAACTGTGAAATACAAACCTTAAAAGAAGGCTGTTTTGTAGGCCTAGACTTTGTATTCTTCTCATCTGGCGATGATATTAGTTTAGAATGGGCACCAAAGGCCGCCGCCGCAGGCGCCTATGCTATTGATAACTCTGCAGCCTTTAGAATGAACCCAGAGCACTCCCTTGTTGTACCAGAAGTGAATAGTAACGAACTCAAAAAAATGAACTCTGCTGAAGTAATTGCTAACCCCAACTGCTCAACTATCCAACTTATGTTACCGCTAAATGCCTTAAAAGAGTTCGGCGTGAATAAAGTGCGCGTAGCTTCTTACCAAGCAGTGAGTGGCGCCGGCAAACAAGCCATCACTGAACTCACTCAACAAACTTCCAATTTAAACTTAAGCGAGCATCAACCCGGAGTATTCCCTAAGCCCATTGCTTATAATTGTATTCCACAAATTGGTAGCTTTAATGACGATGACTTCACTAGCGAAGAGTTTAAAATTATGAACGAAAGTAAAAAAATACTCTCACTGCCTGATTTAAAAATTAGTGCTTTTACTGTACGAGTACCAAGTTTAAACACTCACGCTGAAGCCGTGTGGGTCACATTAGATAAAAATGTTTCCCGTGAAGAAATTATAGCTGCTTTCAAAAAACAAGAGGGTTTAACTACTTTTGAAAACCCACGCGACTACGACACCCCAAGAGATTGCAACGGAAAGTACAATGTTTCAGTGAGCCGTATTCATAAAGATTTAGCCGAAGACAACACATGGATTTTATGGGTCGTTGGCGATAATTTATTAAAAGGTGCAGCCTTAAACGGCTTTCAAATTGCGCAAAAATTAGTTGAACTAAAAAAAGTCTAAAAAGTTGCTTAGCACTTTAGACGCAATAAGACTCAAAAGGTGCTAAGCACCTTTTATGAATCCTCTCTCAAATAGGACCTGTTTTGATCTGGACTAATTGACAGGTTTCTGTAGCTATGGTGCCATTATTATATGAAATATTTAGCTTATTTATTGGTCTTTATTTTATCAACTCCAGCGCTGGCAGTAATTGATGTTTCCAACTCAAATTTCAGCACATCTGTTTCTAGCTCTAGTGTTACTGATACCCAAGTTACAATTTGGGGTGGCGTTTCAGGCACAACTACCAATGACGGCACTGCAGTCAGAAGCTCCTGTGCAGTTGGTGGCGGAAGTTTAGAGGACTGCAACAAACGCCAGGTTGGAGACGGTGTTTTAATTAGAGTTACATTTACATCAGACTCTGAAATTAATAACGGCACTGCATTTATAAGAAAGTCAGACGAAACTACAAACCTTGGTTTTGCAACATACACCAAAGGTCAAACTGTTACGGTGCAAGTTGCTTGGTCGCAGTTATGTGAAAACATGAGTGGCACAGACTCTACTTGCGCAACTACTGCAAGTGGAGATTTTCTTATAGGAGTGCAGGATTCAACTGATACTGCTGTCACGGATACCATACCTATGAAAGCCTATTTAATTGCAACTAAAGTTCATAGCCCTACTTGCTCCAGCGCTGGAACTGACGGAGAGATTAATGTGGGGATTATTGATTACTCAGCTTATATGGGTGATGAAAAAGTCTATTTCCCTGGCGACGATAGCCCGCTGCAAGCACAGCCACCCATAGAGTTCTGTGCAGAAAATGACGGAAGCGTCGCTACTCCAATTGGTGGTGAAATAGTAAAAGTGGTTGCTTTTTATAGCTTAGATAATTTAGCGGATATTAGCTCTGCTTCTAAAAGTAAGACAATGGATATAGATGGCGACTACCCCGCCGCTGACCTTGACCCTGGCTTTATTGAAAAATTTGATAACGAGGTCGCGGTATTTACACGCCTAGCTGTACAAGATGCAGCCGGTAATATAATGGGAATCACTCCTACTGCTGACCAAGAAGCTGCAGCTCCTAGCTGTCCTGGAATAAATAAAGACACTTCTACTGACGCACAAATATTTGAGTGTAAATACTCAACATTTCCGCTTGAGGTGGCCGGCTTGCTCGCTGAAGACGTAAACTGCTTTATCGCCACCGCTACTTTTGGATCTAATATGCACGACAAAGTTAAAGACTTAAGAGCTTTTAGAACTAAAATACTTTTAAAATCTAAGCCTGGCGTATGGTTGGTTAAAAAGTATTATAAATGGGGATCTTATGGATCCCAGTTTATTGTTAACTCTCCAACCTTAAAAAAAATTACACGAATTGCTTTACTGCCGGCTTGGTTATTTGCTGCTATTAGTTTAAAAATAGGTTTTTGGCTTACAACTTTGCTTACTCTTTTATTAAGCTTCAGTTTATTTTTGTTTTCTAAAAAACTTTTTAATACTAAAAGAGGAGCGCTTTCTTGATTAAGTATCTTTTAGTTTTTATATCCTTATTTCTGTTTTCATTTTCTAGTTTTGCTGATCAGCTAGATCAAATCTCTACAGATATAAATAAAGATATTTCTAAAGAGCTCAGTGATAATAAAGAAACTATTAATGATGACTTAGAACTAAACGATGCTAAAGAAAATTTAAACTTAGAAGAAAAACCTAGGTCAGTGGCCTCAGAAGAAGATGATATTTCAAATAGCCTTGAAGATGACGAGTTTGCTGACAGTAATGTTGATGATGACATAGAAAACAGCTTAGAAGATGATGAGCTCAGACCAAGAAGTAAAACGCGCGCTGGAACTAATAAATTAAAACACGTATATCGTGGAAAAATTTCCCCTTATACTAAAGGTGATAAACTCATTGATCACCCAAATGCTTCTAAGGGTTTGTATAAAATCACTAAAGACTTAGATTATTTATATAAAGTAGAAAATTCAGAACAAAAAAACTCTGCCTCAGTTAGATTTGGAATGTTTGACCCTACTAACCTAGCCACTGAAGATGGGCAGTTTTTATTATCTGATTTATATGAAGACAGCAATGCACCAATGATTTTAATTGATTATGAATGGCAATATAAATTTTTAGGGAAGTTTAGTTTAAAAGCAGGCTCAGGGTTTTACTACGCACAAGGGAATGGCCGCTTTAACTCAAGTAAAGCTCGGCCTGGAGATGTTCCATTAGAGGATTTTTCTTTGGTGATGTTCCCTAATAGTTTAAATGCTGTTTATAAACTTCAGTTTTGGGACGAACAGTTTTTAGTTCCTTATGCTGAGGCTGGTGTTGATGCCTTTGCCTTTATGGAGTTTCAAGACGGTGAAGGCTTTCCAAGGCTTGGCGGCTCACTAGGTGGTCATATAGCTTTTGGTGGAACACTCTCACTTAATTTCTTAGACCAATGGTCAATCTTAAACCTTGATCGTGACTATGGTATAAACGCAGTCTCTATTATTGGTGAGTTTAGAAACTACTTTCATATTGCTGGGACTTATGACTTTTCAGGCACAATTATAAATGGTGGAATTGCTTTAGATTTTTAAATTTTATTAAGCCTAAAATTTACTTATATAACTTTTATAAAATTACATTAAACCTATTTTAAAAGAATAAAATGCTCTTTGCGAGTTTGTATATATCAGCTATGGTATTTCCATGAGCCAACCTAAATGCCCAAAATGTAGTATTTCTTTAAAGCCTTATGCTATTAACGACCTTAACTATTTAAGTTGTAAATCTTGTGATGGACATTTTGCTTCACTTTTTAATTTAAATAAATCTATTAAAAACTCAACCGTTCTTGAACTTTGGCACCAGTCTGCCACAACCCCTATTGATATCGCCAGTATTTGCCCCTCTTGCATAAAGCCTATGTAGGTATTTGATTTTAAATCTATAAATACTAGCACTCCCCTAGAGGTAGATTTATGTAGGCCATGTAAATCTAAATGGCTTGATAACAGTGAATCCCGGCAGCTTATAACCGCTGACGGTAGTGAAGCTCCAAAAACTGACCAGCTAAATAGTATTGATGTAACTACTGCTATTGCTGAACACCACGGCAAACAATCACACTTTAAGCACACTCGCGCCCCAGGCGGACTAAACACATTAGTTACATTACTGGGCCTCCCCATAGAGGCCAAAAAGGATATTCATAAGACGGCACCAATTATTACCTGGCTGCTTATCGTTTTTTCAGTGATATCTAGCTTTATGGCTTTTAGTGATGAAACTTTATTTAACTATCTGTAGTTTTCTACTAGAAAAACAATGGGTGAGCAGTTACTAAGTAGTGTAACTGTATTTTTTGTTCACGGTGGGTGGATGCATTTATTAGGTAATATGTATTTCTTATTTGTATTTGGCGATAACGTAGAAACTGTTTTAGGTAAGTCGAAATATATATCACTAGTTATACTTGGTACGCTCGTTAGCACATTAGCATTCACTTTTACTGACAACAGCGGCATACCTCTTGTTGGCGCCAGTGGCGGCATATCTGCATTAATGGGGTATTACCTATTAAGGTTCCCAAGGCGTAAATTTGTAGTCAGTTATTTTTTAAATTGGTTCTATATTAGTAGTATGGTTTTTGGCGCACTATATATTTTAAAAGATGTGGCCGGAATGATTATGGGCGGTTCCAATGTCGCCCACAGCAGCCATTTGTCAGGCGTGGTCGTAGGAGCAATATTTTATTTTATATTCAAACAAAGAACAAAGCTAAATGTTAATAGCAAATACACTTATACCAATTCCATCAAATAATGCCATAAATTACCCACCATTTTCATTCATTTTTAAATTTTGTTTAAAAAATTACCACCATTAGAAAACCCAAGAAATACCAATTTAGATTTAAAGCATTTTTTAGACCTACTTAATATATTACTCCACTTAGTTTTTAAGCTTGTCACAGAGTCACTTCCCCACATCCAACAGAGCATATTCTTATTTTTAGGACAGAGCATTGTCGCCCGTGGGAGAAATATTTCAATACTTTTCTCTTGGCTAATTTTTTTTAACAGCACTCTTCTTTTTTTCTCATTAATAGTCTGCTTTTTTAGGTCCATACCATGTAAGTAAATAATGCGAGCCTTAGGCTTAGATACATTTAAGCATTCATCCGCCAATAAAATAGTTGGAAAACATAAAAGTATGCCTATGATAAGTTTTAACATTAATAAAATCCCTTAGGTTCTATCTAATTATTTTAAACAATTATTTCAATAAATGAACTTTATCATGTATTTAGTTAAAAAAAAGCCAGGCAAAATTTACCTGGCTTTTTTTTAAACTCAAATATAATTTTATTTTATTTTACTTCAGCACCTTCTGGAGTAATTTCATCTAGCATTTGTGTTGAATGCCAAGGTTGATACTTTGGAGTGTGACACCCTCCTAATAAGTCTCTTGAACCCCAAAAAGCTGGTAACACACCTTGCATTGGGTAATGGTGATCACTCATTCCATTATCGCCAAGTTTATTTAAAATTTGAAGTAATACTTTTCCGCCTTTTTTATCCATTATAGTAAGAGCACTATAATCAACAGTTACATAAGGGGCTGTTGTTATCACATCGTCTTTTTCCATCACACTATCAGTACGAACTAATACTTTTGTATTAGGGTTCCACTTATATGAAATAAATGGCTCAGTAAAATCACATTGCACAACTTCTTTAAGTGGTTTTTTTAAATCTTTGTCTGGGCCTGCTAGTACATTAGAACTTACAAATAATACTGCAAAAATAATCGTTATTAACTTCATTACTATTCTCCTTGTGTTTAAAGAATTAAAGTAATTCATATAGTACAAAACCAACAGAACTTTCATTGACAAATTAAACTTATTTTATCAAAAGTAACAAAAGATCATTATTTTAATAACTTACATAAATCAATACTTAGTAATAATTACCATTACTGCAGTCAATCTTATCAAGACTCCAAAACATTGTGAAGTTGGCAACAGACACAGAAACTTTTTCAGGTTTATAAATACAAGCATACTTTTTTGCTTTAGCGACAGCTTCGCCAGCAATTTTTTCAATCATTTGTGGAGTTAATAACTGCTCTTGCCCATTATAAGATAAATAATAAACCGGCTCATTGTTTTGCATTTTCATAATTACATTCTGAGCATTCAAAGCATCTCCATTAGAGCCATTTAAGGCAAAAGTTGAAAACGAAGCAAAAGTTAATAATAAAGCAGTTAAGAATTTCATAAAACCTCCTACGGTTTGGTTACTCATAATGTTTGCCCAAAAAATATTCACAGTAAAGCCACTCTAACAAAATACATATGACTTAGCTCCAAGCTAACACCCACATAACAAAACACTCGACCACCATTTTTCCAAACGCCATTCTAAATGAAATATCGGATTACTTTTTCCGGCTGGCACCTATAAAAGTAAACTTAAATCTATCGCCTAACATAATGCAAAGCTTTATTACGGCTAACATGCTCAGACAAGCTCCAGCCCGCAACGGGTCGCTACGCGAACCCATAGCGTCAACGATGTCTTTTCGTTTCGCTTAGCAGCTCCACTACAAGATTTTAATTTATCGCCCTAACATAAGCTTCGCTTATTGCGGGCTAACGCGTGTGTAATAAATATTTAATTTAGGAGCAGACAGGAATAAATTGAGCATCTATAGAACTATTGGGTTCAATCAAAATACACCTCTAAAAGTATTAACCACTTTTATTTACTTCTACAGTTTTCCAAATAGCGAGAAATAATTTTTTACATATTGCCCAACATGAAGCTGTATTTTATCCTGGCTAATCCACGCCTTTTTAAGAACGAACAGTTCAATCTTTATTTATTTGTGTAAAATGTTTCCACTCAAAAGCTAAAATGAATATATGTTACCCACGCGCAGTTGCGTTGGCGCTTTGTGCTCGCGCAGCGACACATTGCGAGCTGGAGCTTGCTTGAGCATGGGTTACATATATTCATTTTAGCTTTTGAGTGGAACTACGCTGAGAACAAAAAAAAAGGTTCCTAAATAGGAACCTTTTTGAATTAAAATTTTTATTAATCGCTCTAAACGGATTAACGCTTTGAGAACTGTGTAGAACGTCTCGCTTTGTGACGACCATATTTCTTTCTCTCAACCATACGTGAATCACGAGTTAAGAATCCAGATTTTTTAAGAGTTGGACGTAAACCTTCATCAACAGCTAAAAGAGCTCTTGATATACCGTGGCGAATTGCTTCAACCTGTCCAGTAGTTCCACCACCTTTAACAGTGATATTTGCATCAAACTTATTAGCCATTTCAGTTACAACAAAAGCTTGTTGTAAAACTATTAAACCTGACTTTGTGGAAATATATTTTGAAGCATCTTTACCATTGATGGTAATGCTACCACTTCCTGGTTTTAGGAAAACACGAGCTGCGCTTGTTTTTCTTTTTCCTGTTGCATAATAAACTTTGTCGTTTGCTGTTGCCATAAATTACTATTCCTTTAATTACGCGTTTAAAGCTTCTGGTTTTTGTGTTTCGTGAGGATGCTCAGCACCTGGGTAAACTTTTAATTTAGATAAAAATTTTGCTTGTAACTTATTCTTAGGTAGCATTCCACGAACAGATTTATAAATAATTTGTGTAGAGTCCTTTTCTAATAAATCTTTTGCAGTGTACTCTCTAAGTGAGCCAAAGAATCTAGAACGAGAGTAATATTTCTTTTGATCCCATTTGTTACCAGAAAATTTTACTTTATCACTGTTGATAACAACAATAAAATCACCCATATCAGTATTTGGAGTGAATTGTGGCTTATTTTTTCCACGTAAAACGTTTGCTAATTCAGTTGATAAGCGACCTACAGTTTTATCAGTAGCGTCTACAATCCACCATTTTTCAGTTTTGTCTTCTTGAGTTGGGACCCAGGTTTTCATAAATAATACCTAACTTTCTTATATGTTTAATCGTTTCCTAAAGAGGTCTTTTACTTCAGGATTGCTCTGGAGACAAATAAATAGTGGGAAAAATAGAATTTTTCCACATAAAAATTCTGCTAAATACCAGGCTCAGAAGCCTTTTTAACAAAAATCAACAATCAGAAGCCTGATTATTAAGCATATTCCCGTGTAAAAAATTAATTAATTCAGTATTTTCAATGGTTTACTTATCTCTTTAGGGTACTGGACTTCCATAAGATAAAGTCCATGAGCTGGCGCCGATACATGAGCCTTTCTACGATCTTTTGCGGCAAGGATATCTAAAAGCTCAGTTTTACCCAGCCCCTTGTTATGAAGGTGTAGTAATGTCCCAACTAGATTTCTAACCATTTGTTTTAAAAAGCCATTTCCGGCTACAAAGAATGAGAGGTCCCCGCTATCTGCCTCACTTTTTACCCACTGTGCCTTATAGACAGTTCTCGTAGTAGATGGCACTGGGCTTCCTGAGGTCATAAAGCTTTTAAAATCATGGGTACCAACAAAAACCTTCGACATTTCATTTAATTTATCAATATCTAGAGGTTTACGAACCCAAAGTTTATATTTCGTACTCAAAGCAAATGGAGTGGGAGAATTATATATTTTATATTGGTAAGTCTTTTTTTCGCTTGATGCAATGGCGTGAAATTCATCATTAACAATATAAGCAGACTTAACCGATATATCTTTTGGCATTAAACCATTAAGGCCACGCACTAACGGAACTGAGTCAACAGAATCTGGCACCCAACAGTGAGCTACCTGAGCGTAAGCATGAACTCCGGAGTCTGTTCTCCCTGAACCACAGATCCTAATTTTACTATTACTTAAAATTTTTTGTAATGCTTTTTCAATTTCACCTTGAACTGTAGGCTTGCCGTCTTTTTGCCGCTGCCAACCACCGTACCTTGTTCCGTCATATGATAATGTAAGTTTAACTTTCTTCACCTGGGCCTATCCTAACTTACTCAATTATGTAATTTTTAGGGTCTACAGCCACACCGTTTACCCTTACTTCATAGTGTAAATGGTAACCAGAAGATCTACCTGTACTTCCTACAGAGGCAATTTTATCACCTCGGTTTACGGTTTGCCCGTATTTAACATGAATTTCAGAGTTATGAGCATATCTGGTTTTAACACCATAGCCATGATCAATAGTAACCAAGTTTCCATAACCGTCCTCATAGCCAACATATGAAACTAAGCCATTGGCTGGAGCATATACGGGCGTTCCAGGGGCCGCGGCTATATCTAGCCCCGAGTGCATTACAGAATGACCTGTGAATGGGTCTGAACGTAGCCCAAACTTTGATGTGTACCAACCATCTTTAACTGGTCGCATATTTGGAGTGGCATCAAAAATAGTTTTTCGGTGAGACATATTTTCCCATAAAGTTAATGCCGATTGCTCTTCTAAATGAGTGCTTTTAGCTAAATTATCCACTTTAATTTCTAGTTCGTTAACCACATTTAAATGACCTTTGTTTTGGTCGAGCCTGGCAAAGGGAGCTTTTTTTATAAACTTTAATTTTTCAAACAAACTTGAAATTGGCGTGACCGTCGCTTGAATTGGCCCCATAGGCTGAATAACCTTAGTACCTTCATTTAGCTTGGGCGCCGGAATATTTGCCATATGATTGATTTTTAGCGAAACGCCCTTCACTCTTTGCAAAGTCTTTTCAAGATTTAAAACTTTACTTTCTACTAATTTAAATTTTTGTTTAAGAATAATATTTTGAGATTTTAAACTGCTATTATCGCTGTAATTAGAAAGAACATTAAAATAATCAATAACCAGACAAAATAATAATACAAATATAACGCCAACAAAAAACAAAGCCATTCTTACCCAAGATTTAGGTATGGTAATGCTTTTAACTTTTGTACTTGAGTTACTGGTTAGTACTATTGTGTATGCTTTTTCAGACATGGTTGATTTATTCTCCCTAAAATTTGGAAGACCTAAAATAGCCAACAATAGCCTCGCGCGTCAATGCTTAACTAAATTTTATATAAACCGCTGAAATATTATCGTCTCCACCACCCTGACAAGCCAGCTCAATACATTTATCAGGTATTTGGCTTCCTTCGGTACTTGAAAAAAGTTCTAAAAGTTGATCATTTGTGACCGGACCTGTCACACCATCTGAGCAAAGAAATAGACAATCCCCTGATTCAATCTTTTTTTGCACTATATCTACCTGAATTGAAGGCTCAAAACCTACACTTCGAGTTATAATATTTTTTCCTAATAATTGGTCTTCGTTAATATTTCTGAATTTGCTCATCTTGAGCTGCTCGTAAACTAGTGAGTGATCCTCAGTGATTTGCCACATATTTTTTCCGTTAAATAAATAGGCCCTGGAATCACCGACATTACCAACAAAAACACGGCCATCATAGACGATGGCTACTACTAGTGTTGTTCCCATCCCTCTCAACTCTGGGTTTTCAGTATTTCCTTTTTCAAAAATCCTACGAGTGGCCTCAATATAAGCTTCTCTAAATAATTCTATCGGAGTGAATATTTCATTCAACTTATCTTTTTTTGTAGTAATTATTTCAACGACAGTTTCAATGGCAAGAAGTGAGGCAACCCCACCACCCTGGTGTCCACCCATACCGTCGGCAACTATATATAAACCAATGTCGTTATCTAAATAGATACTGTCTTGATTTTCAGATCTCTTGAGACCCACATCTGTTTTTCCCCAGGCTTCTACTTTCATAAACTTATTGTACACAAGAAATAATAAATATTGAATAGCATATTTAAATATAACTCAGGCCTTTAGTCGGAAGTGCTACTTGGCAATTACACATTACTTTAGTCCTAAACCCATTCACTTGAATTAATACCCTTAGACTAGTCATTTGAAATGAAAATTAATTTATGAAAATATTAATTTTTTTTAGATTTATACCATTCTTTTCTAACTATTTTTGGTAAAAAACCGAATAGTTGTTAATGGATAAGTTCGATAACATTAAAAAATATACAATCTTTACAATAATAGGCTCTATTTTAATTCACTGTGGTGTTTATGTTGCTGCTTTATTAATTGAAATTGAAGTGCCCGTTTTAAGCAAACCAGAAACCATTGAAATTGTAGTTATGGAACAACCCAAGCCAGAAATCAAAAAAACAGTAAAGGTTCAGTCAAAGAAAAAAGTTAAAATGGTACAAGTGGTTGAGCAAAACGATAAGGCTTTAAACGATGAACGACCAGAGGACAAATTCTTTTTAGGAAAAAATAATCAAAGAGTACAGAAACAAACTGTTGCAAAAAATCATGGTGATTTTAAAAATGATGCCGGTAAAGGTTTAAACGGAAAGTCTAAAAAGAATAAAGCAAAAGCTAAGAAAAAATCTCCTAAAAAACGTGTAGCCGATGAAAAAGGCTCCATCAAAAACTTTTTACCTAAGTACACTTATTCGACAGCTAAAAACTTCGACCAAGAGCAATCTGCAGAAGGCCAAAGAAGCCAAACTAATGATTACTTAAAAGGCATCGAAGAGGGAAAACAAACTATCCTCAACACAAGAGAGTTTGTTTACTACGCATATTACGAAAGAATTAGAGGTAAAATTAGAAAAATTTGGGAGCCAGTTATCAGAGAAAAAGTGAAACATGTCTTTCAATCAGGCAGAAAACTGGCTTCAACAGACCATGCTACTGCTGTTATAATAACTCTTGATAAATCAGGCGCACTAGTAAATGTGCAAGTCAAAGATGGAAGTGGCGTTAGAGACCTTGATGATGCCGCCATAGAAGCTTTTAAACAGGCTGAGCCCTTCCCAAATCCACCCAATGGAATCATCGAAAGTGATGGAAAAATAAGAATAAATTGGAATTTTGTACTCGAAGCTTAAAACTTGCTGCAACAGGGCAAACTAAGAGGTTAAAAGCCTACTTTCCAACTAGACTTAGAGTAAAAAAATGACTAGGTTCTACTAACGATTCAGCCATTTATTTGACGTTCAAACTTGGCTTGTATTCGAGTTGAAATTAAAATTTGAACCGGAGCTGTGGCAAAGCCACATCGAGGATTCAAAGTTAAATTTAAAGGAAGAAGATAAGGTAAAGTTGGACGTGAAATCATTGGATGGATCGTTAGTAGAGCCTAACTTCACACGTTTTATGAAGCACCAAGAATGGAGTATAGATTGAAAAAACCAGATGAAAAAACAATTAATAATATTGTTTCACGAGCTCATTATTTATTAAACCAAGTTATTTTTATGGCGAACAACGATCGCGAAAAAGATAAGGGCGACCCTAAAATCGGTGGTCATAGCTCCGCATCTTCCGGAGCTATTCATATTTTAGGTGCTTTACATTTATTTGTAAAAAGTGGCTTTGATCATATTTGCAATAAACCCCATGCCTCCCCTGCCGACCATTCATTTAATTACCTAATGGACTTATTTTTAAATAAAGACCTTTCTAAGTTAACAGTTGAAGAAGCTAACGTGGCTATGGCTAGCCTTCGTGCTTTCCCGAAAGACAACGAGTATGTATTGCAGTCTTATCACTCAGCTTATGACCCTGATTATCACAATTTTTTACCTACTGGGACAGTTGGTATACCACCAGTAAATATTGGTTACTTAGCTCACGCTTATCGCTTTGCTGAGAAGCAAGGTCATAATGTACCTAAGGATGCTCATTTTTGGGCGATCATGGGTGATGCTGAATTTAGAGAAGGCTCACTACTTGAAGCAGTTCCTGATTTTGCGGAGCGTGAACTTGGAAACTTAACTTGGATTGTAGATTACAACCGTCAAAGTTTAGATGGCCACAGAATTACTAATAAAGAAATCATGCATGGTACTGACGCTGACCGTATTGGTAACACTATGCTTGCTAATGGCTGGGACGTGATTCAAGTGCGACATGGTTCTGTACGTGAAAAGTTATTTAAAACTAAAAATGGTGAAGCTTATAAAACTTGGCTTGAGAAGACTCTTACTGATTACGAATTACAAACTTTAATTTTAATTTCAGATGCTAAAGAATTAAAGAAACATACTTTAGAAAAATTTAAAGAGCTTAAAGCTTTTTTAAATGATATTAGCGATGAAGAGTTCCAAACTGCATTACACGACATTGGTGGTAATGACATTTGGGTTATGAAAAAAGCTTTAGAAAAAAGTAAGGAAAACCCTAAACGCCCTTGTATGATTGTGGCTCACACAATTAAAGGCTGGCATTTAAAAATGGCTGCAACAGCAGGCTGCCACTCAGCCTTACCTAGCCGTGATGAAATGCTTTCCCTTCGTCAGGCTCAAGGCCTTAAAGACGATGAGTGGTTTGCACGTTTTGATATGAAAACTCCTGAAGCTAAGTTTTTAGCAGAACGTGGCGAAGAGCTCTACGGGCATATTGAAGCACAACATAAACTCAAAAGTGAAAACCAAAAACACTTCCTTAAAAAAGCAGAAGAGTTTGGAGCTATTCCTGATAGTATGAACATTAACCTTAAAATGGCTAGCTATCCACATACGCAGTGGATGCTTGGGCAGCTAACTGCGAAGTTAACTCGTATTTCAAATACTCCATTAGATGAAAAGAAATTAATTGAAAAACAAAAAGCACTTATTGATACTGAAAAAGTATGGAAGCTTCCTTCTGAAATGTTGGTGCCCATGGCTCCTGATGTAGGGACAAGTACGAACTTAAACCCAGCTATGGATGGTAAAGTTTACGGCCCAGAAAATACTGACGACTTAGAGGCCGAATTTGACGTAAAAGATACTAAGCGACCTGATTTAGTTCCTGGTAATGAAGCTAATGATCGTTTTATTAGATTTGATATTGCTGAAGCTAACGTAATGTCTTGCATGGGCTCTTATGGAAAGATGCGCGAAATTTTAGGCATACCTTTAATGCCACTAATGACTGTTTATGACTTTTTTGTAAAGCGTGCTTTAGATCAATTTTTCTATAATCTTTATTGGCAATCTAGTTTTATTATGGTGGGAACTCCATCAGGCGTGACCCTTTCTCCGGAAGGGGCACAGCATGGTTGGAAATCTGACATTCAGATCCCTAACCAAATTACTTGGGAGCCGTTTTACTGCCAAGAGCTTGATTGGATATTTAGTGACGCCATGAAAAGACATATCATGGAAGACAATAAAGGTCGTGGCGGCGTATACATTCGTGGTGTAACTCGAGGTGCTGATCAAAAAACCATGATGAAACTATTAAAAACTCAAAAAAGATTTAAAGTAGATCAAAATCAACTTTTGCATCATAAAGATTTCGTCTTAGCTGGCTCTGTAGACGAGTCAACAATTGGAACTATAGCTGATAATGAAATTATGGAAATCATGAAAGAAGGCGTTTTAAAAGGCGCATACTATTTAATTAATTTTGAAGGTTACGCTGGCTATGAAGCTGGTGACAATGTTGTAAATATATTCTCACTAGGTAGCTTAACTACTGAAGCCATCAAAGCCTCAGCTGAACTTCTTAAGAAAGGTATTTATGCCAACGTTATAGTTGTTACTTGTACTGACTTATTAATCGGTAATAATGCTCACGAAGATAATTATAACTACTTAAGAAATGAATTAGGTGTAAACGCTGACCTTTATTTACAGCCTATGCAAAATGGTGCCGCTGTTAGTGGTGAAGTTAAAACTCTATCTGGCAGAAGAATACCAATTGTCAGTGTTCACGATGGTGAGCCAGGACTTATGGATAATATTGGATCCATTGTTGGTGTAAGGCAGGAAACACTTGCCGTAAGAAAGCATTCTCGTTGTGGACGACCAGTTGAAATTTTCAAATACCATAACATTGATGCTGATGCTGTAGTTGAAGCTTGTGGTAAAGCGCTTTCAGAAACTGCTTTAGAGCAGGTAAAAGTAAGTACTAAAGCTTTAGACAATTTAAATCAACCACAAGCGACCACCCACTGGAAAGAGCTGTGGCCAAAACAAAACAAATAGAATCACTCCCACATAACGGGCAAGTTCATGAACCACCAGAGAAATTATCTCCGGTGGTTTTTATTTTAGTGCACCACTATGGTGGAAACAACAGAACTCTATATAGGCATATAAAGCTCGTTAACTCATTAGGCTTCACTGCGGTTAGCTTTGAACTTGGCGGCGCTCATAACCAAGAACTCTTCCTCCCTCCAATTAGTAAAAGAAAACAATGGGGCATGAGACATATCTGGGCTGATAAAATTGAAGACATTTTAAAATTAGTTTCTGGTAAAAAAGTTATATTTACTTTATCAAACCCCTCTTTTTCAGTTTTAGAAGCTGTGTACCGAATAAAAGGCAAAGATATAAAAGCCATTGTTTGTGATGGTGGGCCGTTTTTTGATATTTACAAATGCTATTGGAATTTATTTACCCATGCCTTTAAATACAATATTGTGATGAGATCACTACAATTAGTTTTAGGTGCTATTTACTGGAACCCACTAGGTTATAAAGCCCATGCTAAAAAATATATTAATAGTTTTGATCAAAAAATTCCGTTACTTTCTATTCGTGCTGAGAATGATATTTTAGTTCCTGTGGAGAGTATCGACAAATGCTTAGCCACTTACAACCCTGACATGATCACTCGAGTTCTAGTAAAAGATACAGGGCATTTGATGGGAATAAAAAATGAGAAAGAGTTGTATCTAGAATCAGTAGTTAGCTTTTTACACAAATCCCTATTATTAAAATAAACGTTTGGCCTTTCGTTACTGTGAGACACAATAATGACTGACCCTACTTACAGTTTACCCATAAGTTTTAGCTATTTATAAGTTACTTTAAGATTTAAGCCTCTTCAAGTTTTTTAGTTTTATAGTTCTACCAAGTTATTAAATTAGCTTTTTAATTAAAGTCATGCCTTCTTTAGTCGGAAGCATTGTTACAGCGTAGTCTTTATTAGAAATTAATGTTCTATTGAACTCTTTCATAATTTCTATGTTTTTATCTGACATATTAGATTTACCTTCACCATATACATTGCCAAATAAAAATGTATTATCCCCAATAATCGTCCCATGAGAGTTTAATAAACTTAAAGATAAATTTAAATAATCTAAGTAGCCTGACTTATTGGCATCAATAAATATTAAATCATACTTATTAGTCTCTTCATGCAAGTGGGCTTTCGCATCACAGTTAATGAGTTTAATTTTATTACTTTGTGGACTACCAGAGATTAACCCTTTTGCTATTTGATGAGTTTTTGCATCTTTTTCTAAAGAAGTGATATGCCCGCCCTCAGGTAGAGCCAAAGCCATTCCATAGGTTGAGAAGGCATATAAGGTTCCCACCTCTAAGATGGTCTTAATATTATTAGACTTAATTATATAACTTAAAATTGAAACTTCGTGAGCTCCAATATTTATACCCCAACGGTCATCATGTTTTAGCTGATGCTCAATTTCAGTTAAAACTGGATCATCTAAGTTAAATAAATTATTAAGGTAAGCCTCTTTATTAGTTAGTTGTTTTCTCATGTTTTTTATTTACGCCAATAATATGTATAGGCCAAGAATAAAAAAGGCTGTGGCCACTAACATATAGCGATTTGGCAATTTTTTATAATATATACATTCAAATATGGTCGCTAAAAAAGGACCCGTAACCCCAATGGCCGATACAATTGCCAGGTGACCATACTTTATAGCTGTATTCCACATCCACAGTGATAAGAAGGTCCCTGCAAAACCAGCTGTAATAATAGTGAACTTTTCTTTGCCAGTTAGCACTCTTAAGTTAGTTATTAATTTAACTGGTTTAAAGTAATTATAAATCATGAAAAAGCATAAGGCACCTAAGGCCCTGTAAAAATTGGCCTCAATAGAAGACACCGCTACTGAAGCTTCAAACCCAAATCTAGTTATACCAATTCCGATGGCATCTAATAAAACACCAAGTAGTGCAAAAATAACTCCTTTGATTTCCCAGCTGCCATTTTTTTTGTAACCTTCATAACTAAAAACAAACAAACACATCATAAGACATATAATTGCTGATAATTTATCTACTGATATACCTTGATTAAAAAATAAATAGCCTTGAATGCCCGTAAATAATGGACTAAAACCAAATACCATTAGCGTTCTTGCCGCCCCTATTCTTGTAAAGGCCATAACTAAAAAGAGGTCACCCACACCAAGGCCAGCAAATCCACTCACGAAAAAACTAAGTAGGCTATTCACTGAAATACTATTCCATTCATAAAAAACTGTAGTGACTATTAAAAAACCTAAACAACCCACTAAGGTTTTAAGAGTATTCACCCAAGCGGAGGTAAACCTTTCAGCGAATATGGAGAAAAATATGCAGGCTATAGCAAAAAATGAAGTGCCACCGAAGGCTAAAAGATAAGGGAGTTGTTCGCTCATATATCACCAATTAGACTAAAGCCCCCATGAATACAAGATAATGTCAGAGCTTTGTTAATCTTTCTTTTCAGTTGTGGTTTTAGATAGCCAAGCCCCTGATATCATTATAATATTATTATCAATGATAAAAATTATTTTAAGCTTTTTTTGTATGTTATTTTCGGCTAATTTATATGCCAATACTATAATTAATAAGAATCCTTTGAAATTAAAAAATAGCTTTTTTTCAACAGAAAAAGCAGAAGTAACCTCGGAAGTTGAACTACAAATAAATGTTCTTTTAGCAGAAAAACATCATGCCTACACTAAACAGTTTAAACTCACACCTAAAAACTCTGATATTAAAGTTCGGCCTCTTATAGTTAACCCCACAATTGAGTTCTACGATAAATTAGCAAAAAAAAATAAATTCGGCATTAAAGACGAAGCAACACTAAAAACTTCATTTGAGGTTCCGCAGTCTTTAGCCGATGGCATGAATAAGCTAAAATTTACTTTACAGTATCAAGCCTGCACAAAAGAGTATTGCTTAATGCCAATAGATATAGAATTTAGCTCACCTTTAAATGTAGTTAACCCCAACTTTATTTCTCCTGTTGAAGCAAAAACATCTACTAGCTTATTTAATATAGAAAGCTTTGACTTATCTGGAGAAAACACAAGTATCTTTATTATATTATTTGGTATTTTCTTAGCCGGAATACTTACAAGCTTCACACCGTGTATATACCCTATGATTCCCATCACAATGGCAGTCCTAGGCAGCTCCAAAACTGAAAATAAATTATCTCGCAGGCTCTTTCTAAGTATTAGCTATGTACTAGGTATTGCATGTACCTACTCTATTTTAGGCGTTATTGCGGCCTCTACTGGGGGCTTATTCGGCGCCTATCTTAACCACCCTTTTGTTCGAGTTGGAATCACCCTATTATTTATAATTATGGCTCTAAGTATGTTTGGCCTTTTTGAACTTCAAGCCCCAGCATTTATTAGAAATAAAATTGCCAATAAACAGTTTGAACAAAACTACATTGGTGCATTTTTAACTGGTTTAGTTGCTGGTATTATTGCTAGCCCCTGTGTAGGGCCTGTCTTGTTTACTATTTTAGCTTTTGTTGCAAGTAGCGGTGATTTAACTTTAGGATTTTTATATTTATTTGTATTTGCTTTAGGCCTAGGGCTTATCTTTATCGTTATTGGTGTTTTCAGTCATGTACTTAATAAACTTCCCCGTTCAGGCCCTTGGATGGAACTTACTAAGTACTTATTTGGTGTAATTATGCTAGGAGCAGCAGCTTACTATATTGCTCCCCTATTAAGTCATAAGTTATTTTATCTGTTTAGTTTTATTCCCATTGCCATAGCGATTTATTTTTGTATTAAACTTATAAATAATAAAGTGCTTAAAAGTTTATTTCTAATATCTTTATTTAGCTTATCTGTTTTTAGCCTACTAAATATTATACCCGGTACATCAGATAAAATTTCTCAGCTTTTAGAAAAAAAAGACCCATTAGCACCTAAATGGCAAACCTATAATGATGACCTCATTAAAGAGGCTGCTGATAAGGGTTATGGGGTCATAATAGATTTTTATGCCGATTGGTGTGCCGCGTGTATTGAGCTTGAAAACAAAACTTTTAACCAACCAAATATTCATAAACTCGGTCAAAAGTTTTATTGGCTCAAGTTTGATGCAACAAATATTAGTGACGACTACAAAAGGCTGCGTGACAAATATAATATCTTAGGGCTTCCGCATATTGTTTTTTATAATCCTAACGGCATCAATTTAAAGCACAAAACATTAATAGGTTTTGAAAATGCTGAAGAGTTTGAAAAAAGGTTAAATGAAGTATTGGAGCCATAAAAAAAGCACCTATAAGGCTTACTATTACCCACATCTTTTGATGTGGGTTTTTAGTTTTTAAGCAAAGCATACATTTCGGCAGCCCCTTCTAGTCTAATCCATCCTCTCCAAATAGTTATTAACCCGGGATCTCCATCCC